>VTLG01015345.1_pt1 | contig 12476 bp, 24 predicted proteins | sample 4694571 | NCBI WGS metagenome assembly VTLG01 (sample SAMN12604809, study PRJNA352737) | marine metagenome | biome: ENVO:00000447; feature: ENVO:00000209|ENVO:00000569|ENVO:01000036; material: ENVO:00002151; isolation source: viral sequences binned using virsorter ... | reverse complement strand
CTCCTCCCAAAACACTTTCAAACCATTGTGAAAACTCGACTTTCTCTCATATGCTCGTGGGCAACTCAAGCGACTGGGCGAATGATGCACGTTAGGTATCCACATAAGCAGGGGCAGGCATGGGTCATAGGGGGGTGGGGGGTACGTATATACATATACATACACAGATTAGGTATTTTCATTGGAAACCACAGGAACAACTGAATAAGGTTATGCTGCAAGGGTATAGTTGTTGCATAAATGTCACACTAAAATACCTATTTTTATCTAATTTATATATTTAAGGGGTTGACATAGCACAAAAAAAAAGTATAATATACATATAACATTTAAATGTTACACCTTAAAAATAAATAAATACTTAAATGTAACATATTATAAGTATATAAATTCTTGGTAATACATATATATGTTACCTATTTGTATTTTTTATCTTGACAATAATGAAAAAATCTGTAAAACTAACATATACAGACAATGTTTTGTCTGCTGTATATAAGTCATTGCGTACTTATGGAGATTTACGTGCTGTTCACGTACCTCATTCCTCTGTACACTATATAAGAGCCTTGATTGAAAGAGACACAGGCGTAAAATACCCTCTTTGTAGAATTGAGAATGCTATGAAAGAGGAAGGCATGCTAGACTAAAAGGAGATTAATATGGGCATTGCAAGTAAATTAGCGAGAACTATGGCTAGGAAAGTAGCATCAAGACCTACCAAATCTAAAAAGCCAAGAGTTTCATCTAAAAAAAATACTACAAGTATATTTAAAAAACAAAGTGCAGCACAAGCCGCAACACAAAAAGCTACACAAGGACAAAGACGTTATAAAGTTGGCAGGGCAAAAGGTTTTGTTGGGGGTGTCGGTGCAACATCAGTTATTGGAGCCGCCGCAGCTATCGCTTTGTACAAAAAGGATGCATTGTTCGCAACCAAATTAGAAGCTGCCAAGAATAAAGGGCAGACTGTCGTAAAACATAATGGTGAAACTTATAAAGTGCCAGCTAGATTACCAGCACTTCCTTTAAAGAAACCTAAGATGTATACATCAGAAAGAGATAAAAAGAAAAAGCTGACAGCTAAAGCTAGATTAAAAGAGATTGACAGCGTAAAGGCACAGGAAATGATGCGTAAACTTATAAAGGGGAGAAACTAATGGGTATAGCAAGTAAACTAGCTAGAGGTTTAGCTAAGAAAGTAACTAAGAAAACCCCAGCTAAAAAATCTTCTGAAGCTAAAACAAAAGCACAGATGAAACATCTAAGAAGAATAGGCTTTGATAAGTGGCATACAGGAACAGAATCAGGTACATATACAGATAAACAACTTAGACAGCTTATAAAAGATATGAGAGCAGATGATAAGGCTGAAGCTAAAGCACTTAAAGCTAAAAAGAAAAAACCAGTAGCAAAGAAAAAGAAGGGTACTAATGTTGACCTAGCAACCTTTAAAAAGGTAATGGCATCTAAGATGAAACCAACAAGGACAACAGCAAAAGAGAAAGCTACTAGAGTAAAAAAGAAATCTGACAAACGAATAGAAGGTAGTGGAGCACATTCAGCTAGACCTCCGGGTTCAATAGGTAAAACAAAAACTGCCGATAGACCTAGAGGTAGTGCATCAAAGTCAGGAATGGGTACAGCACTAATGTCAGCTGCACGTAAAAGAGTTAAAAGTAAAAACTACAATACAGCAATGGCAAAATATGATGAGATACCTGCAAGAATAAGAGGTAGTATTAGTGCTGCTATTAAGTTAGGTAAAAGGTCAATAGCCAAAAAATTACTTGAGGACTACAGATTAAGCGTAGACCAATTTAAAGAAGTCTTAGACAAATTAAAGAAATAACAGAAAAGGAAAAATAGTATGGGAAAGTTAAAGTTGACAGCAGAAATGTTAGATAAGCCAATTTTTGATACACTAACAATGAAACAGAAAGAAAGAGTTTTAGAACTAGCTTATAAAAAAGACCCTGAATTGTTTATGGATAAGGGTGGTTCAGTTTCTAAAAAGAAAAAATCTGAAGATGGATTAGCTGTAATGGTAGCCGTAGGTAAAGTTAAGAAGCCATCTAAAAAGAAAATGATGGGTGGTGGATATTCAAAACCACACAATTATTTTGCAGGTGGTTCTGTAACTAACAACCTAAAAAGGAAAAGATAGTGCCTAGAGTTGGGCAGAGACATTTTGCTTATAATAAAAAAGGTTATGCCGCTGCTAAAAAAATGGCAATACGTACTGGACAAAAAGTTAAGTACAAACGTGGTGGTGTAACTAGAAAAAAGAAATAGGAATATTATGGCAGATATAAATGAAACCGATGAAAATGAGACTAACGACTTACAAAAAATAAATGTAGCATCAAAAGAAATAACACAGCCTACATTGCCATTTTTTGACTGGTTAGAAAATATTACTTCTAAGGAAAAGGGGAAAAGTTTTTTTAGCTGGTTGAATTAATTTAAAAAACTTTAGGATTACCCCACATGATTGACCCCATTACCCTTTCTGCAGCTGTTACAGGTGCGACAACAGCCTATAATGCTATTAAAAAAGCAATTATGGTAGGCAAAGAAATTGAGGATATGTCATCTGAATTAGGCAGATGGATGACAGCCGTAAGTGATGTAGACAATGTACATAAGAATGCAAATAGTCCATCGACATTAGATAAGTTATTTAATGGCTCAATTGAACAGGTAGCCATAGAAAGTTTTTCAGCCAAAAAGAAGTTATCAAAACAAAGAGAAGAATTAAGGAATTTCCTAGTAGCCAATTATGGTATGACAGCATGGGATGACTTAATTAGAGAAGAAGGAAGAATCCGTAGAGCAAGACAGGAAGCAGTCTATGCTAGACAGGAAAAAGCCAGACAGATAAGGGATTACACTATTATAGGAATCGCTTCATTAATCGGTGTTGGTGCATTAGGTTGGATGATTTGGATAATAAATCTTTCTCTTTAATTCTTTTTGCTATATTTTTACTGATGTACTTGTTTGCAGGTATTCAAGAAGCTAGAGGTAAAATGACTACCTGTAGATTAGCAAGTCAGATACTAGGTAATAATCAAAGAGTCTGTGTTTTTATTGGGGCTAATAATACACAATATAGAGAATATGTACCCTATGATGCAGGAGAATGTCCTAAAGAATATCAATGTCCTTATAGACCGAATGAAAAGCCTTTTGACTTAAAAAGCGTGATTAAAAGTATAAAAAAGCAATTTAGAGATTGACACGTATAAAGATTAATGTTATAATATTATGAAATTGATATGGATATTAGTAGTTTTTTTGCAGGGTACTGATATTCAGGAAGAAGTTTACTTTCAGGATTTAGATACATGTTTAGATTACTCTGAAAGAATGGGGAAGCAAAATCATCATCAAAGGGTTGCAGGAGATAAGATTTATATTAAAGCGTACTGTATTCCTAAAAAAGTTGAAGAATAAAAGAAAGGAACAAAATGCTTAAAAAAATAATACTACCACTCTTACTAATACTACCTTTTACTGCACAGGCTGGGTTATTAGGATTAGATAGTCAAATAAAAGGTGACTATAACTTAGAGACAAATAAATCAACTTTAACATCACAAGTTGGTAAAACAATCGGAATGTACGGATTATCTGTATCTGCCGATGTAGACTTTAATGTTATGGAATTTGCCTATGACGGCATGGACTTTAAAGCTGAGTATGATGTATTACAATTAAATAATGCATCTGTATATGTATCATCAGGATTAGATACAAATTGGGCAATGGAAGATATTAAATTAGGATTTGAATTTAATTTCTAATGTGGATTCCTGTTATCGTTATAGCATGGAGTTTTCAAAGTATTCCAATGTGGGTTAATTTCCCAATGGTAAACTTTCCGTTTAGTTCATTGGAATCTTGCCAAGCATATGTAGCATCAGTTAAAGAGCAAGTAACTAGAAGTGATAAATATGTATCAGGTTACAGCATTTGTATAGAAGTACCAGATAAACAAGGATTACCGACATGAGTATAAAAGATTGGTATAAAATAAAATTTGATATGTTTCAACAGAAGTTTGGCGAAGGAACAGCTTTTGATTTAGACTATGGTAAGCTATTAATAATTGGCTTACTCGTATATCATATATTCTTTCAAGGCTAATGAAAAGATTACTTTGCATACTACCTCTACTAGCTGCGTGTTCATATATGCCTGAACCATTAAATGACCCACAGGTATCTTCATTTGGAAAGAAATGTAATGAAGAAGCGTGGAGTTATATTTGGATTCATAAAAAGGGCGAGAACTTAACAGCATCTGAAAAGAATTGTAAGATACCAATTAAGAGAGACTGATGGAAGCAATTTTTAAATGGCTAGAAAAATACTTTAAAACTAAAGAAATTAAATATCTAACAGGGAAAAAAGTATGTTTGGATTAAGTACAATATTAGGACCAGTAACAAACCTTGCAGGTACATGGTTACAAGGCAAGATGGATAAAGCAAAAGCTGAGACAGATGTAAAGGTTGCTCGTGCTAAAGCTGAAGCAAAGGTCTATGAGACAGAAGCTACATCAAGTATGCTTATGGAACAGAACCTGACACAACAAATGGCAGGGTCATGGAAAGACGAATTTTGGACAATTATTTTTGGTGGCATACTTGTAGCATGTTTCTTACCTTGGAGTCAGCCGTATGTAGCAGAGGGTTTTACCTTCCTAAACGAAAGCACACCTCCTTGGTTTAGTACCTGTTTATATATTTGTATAGGCAGTAGTTTTGGATACAGGTTTGGTAAGACAGGTCTTCAACTGATGAATAAAAAACAATGACTTGTGCTTGTGGAAATGAAAACTGCAAATGCAGTACAGATGATTTAATACCTGATAAACATGCCTATCAAGTTAATAAACGTAGAATGGCATGGGTATTAATTTATTTAATGGCTATTACAACGATATTAACTTTAGCTTTTCCAGACAGACTCGCAGAAGCAGAGAGTATTCTTATGACACAGTACATTAGTATGTGTGGTTTAGTGGGTGCATATTTTGGCTTTAGTGCTTTAAGTGGAAAGAAATAATGCTAAAAGCTAACGGATGGGATAATCACGAGGACACTTTTGAAGAAGCCTTACGCAGAGAACTTTTAGCAGCACAGCAAATAATAATCTTATTAAAAGAAGATTTAAGACAAATGACGGAAGCATACTACTCTGTCTTAGATGATAAAGAAAAAAAGAGAAAGTTAAATTAATGGAAATTTTTATAGATAGACTAAGAGAGGAGTTAAAGACAGATGAGGGATGTAAATACGAAATCTATTTGGACCACCTTGGGCTACCTACGTATGGTATCGGACATTTGGTTACTGAAAAAGACCCAGAATACGGCATGGAAGTGGGAACATTGGTTGACGAAATTAGGGTTAATGAAGTCTTTGAACAGGACATCCAAGTAACAATAAACGATTGTAAGAAAGTTTATGATGACTGGAATACTATGAATGAGGAAGTAAAATTAATTTGTTGTAATATGATGTTTAACTTAGGCTATCCTCGCTATTGCAAATTTAAGAAAATGATACAAGCTATTAAAGATGGCGATTGGCTAGAAGCTGGAAATCAAATGAAAGATTCAAGATGGTACAAACAAGTAACAAATCGAGCAGACAGACTTATATCTCGAATGAAAGCGATAGGATTGAGTTAGTTCGACAGGAACAAAGGAAAAAGCATATTAAAAATTTAATAGCATTTTTCAAACCGAAGGAAAGAAAGTTTATAAAACATGGCTAGAACATTATCAGATAGACAAAGAAAATTTATTGATGCTTTATTTACTGAAGCTAAAGGAAATATTAAAGATGCAAAGATTATAGCTGGATACTCTCCTAATACTAGTAATCAAGAAATTATTAAAGGTATTAAAGAAGAAGTGTTAGAAGCGACCCAGATGTATATGGCTAGTAATGCACCTAAAGCTGCATTTGCTATGGTAAATGGAATAGATGACCCTACCGAATTAGGTATAAGAGATAAAATGTCGGCTGCTAAAGAACTACTAGATAGAACTGGTCTAGTAAAAACTGAAAAAATGCAAGTTGAATCTACAGGTGGTGTTATGTTAATGCCAGCTAAACAAATAGAAGAGGATAATTAAATGGGTATTGCAAGTAAACTAGCTAGAATAGCGGCTAAATATGCTACTAAAAAACCATCAAAGGTAAAAACAGATAGTAGAACACCAAAACAAAAACACAGAGACATTATAGCAAAAAGAAAAAAACAAGAAACAAACAGGTCAAAACTTTCAACTAGTGCAAATGTTAAAGGACCTATAACAAGAGGTAAGAAAGACCTAAGAAAGATACTTGGCAGACCTTTAAATACTAAAGCAGAAAAAGTTGTAGGAAAAAGAACAAAAGTTCCTTTCAAAGGAGTAACAGATGAGATGTTAGCAAAAGCAAGAAAGTTAGGACTTGACCAATACATAACACACGATGGCAAAAAGGGTAAATTGCCAAAAATGGAACTTATGGGATTACTCACTCGTATGATGAAAGACATGAAACTAAAGAAAAAATAAGGAAATATATAGTATGGGTATTGCTAGTAAGATTGCTAAAAAGGTTTCAAAACCCATAAAGAATTACTTTATGACCTTGGTACATGATAAAAATAAACTTGTATTAAAAGTAAGAGGTGCTAAAGAAAAAGGACACGTAGAAGTTAGAGGTAAAAAAGGATATGAGGGTAAGGGTTATAGTAAGAAAGATAAACTCCATACTCTTTTGGATAAGTTAGATGCAGCAACAGTATCTAAACTTTTTGGTACAGATGGTGAAGTATATTTAAATCATAAAAATATTAGGACAAAGCCATCAATACAACAGGCTAAAAAAATATTAAAGAAAAATAAATGACTAAAAGAACAACAGGTGAGTGGGTATTACCACAACCACTTGATATAAAAGATAAAGATGAATGGATTGCAATACCTAGAATTGCTAGAACCGTTCCTTTTGGTTATAGTGCAGACCCTGATAATGACCATATACTTAGACCTATTCCAATTGAATTAGATGCACTTGAAAAAGCTAAACAGCATCTAAGACAATACTCATATAGAGAAGTATCTAATTGGCTAAGTAAATTTACAGGAAGATATATATCCCATATAGGATTAATGAAAAGAGTAAAGCGTGAGCAAAAACGTACGAACAAAGCTAGAACTCTCCGTATCTGGGGGGAGTATGCAGAAAAGGCGATACAAGCCGCGAAGCAAATCGAAGAAGAAAGAAGTGGTGCAAGAGCCTAAACAGGAAGTTGCTCTTAAACTTAAAGATAACGAAGTATTACCAGAAGAAGAATTAAATATAGCATTTAAACCTAATGAAGGACCTCAAACTGAGTTTCTTGCTGCAGGAGAAAGAGAAGTATTATATGGTGGTTCAGCAGGGGGTGGCAAATCATTTGCAATGCTTGCAGACCCACTACGATACATGGGTCATCCATCCTTTAGTGGGTTGCTCCTTAGACACACAACGGAAGAACTCAGGGAACTTATATTCAAATCGCAAGAACTCTACCCAAAAGTCTGGAAGGGTATCAAGTGGTCAGAAAGAAAAATGCAATGGGTAGCACCATCAGGTGCTAGATTATGGATGTCATATCTCGATAGAGATGATGACGTTATGCGTTATCAAGGTTTAGCATTTAGCTGGATAGGCTTTGATGAATTAACACAATGGGCATCTCCGTTTGCTTGGAACTATATGCGTTCACGTTTACGTTCTACAGCAAGTGACTTACCAATCTTTATGAGGGCAACAACAAACCCCGGAGGTATTGGGCATCATTGGGTTAAAAAAATGTTTATTAATCCTGCACCATTTGGAAAGGCTTTTAATGCAACAGACATCGACACAGGCGAAGAACTTAAATTCCCAGCAGGACATCCAAAAGCTGGAAAATCTTTATTCAAACGGAGATTTATTCCTGCAAGACTATCAGATAATCCATACCTCGCAGAATCCGGTGATTATGAAGCAATGCTCTTATCATTACCTGAACAGCAAAGAAGACAGTTACTTAACGGTGACTGGGATATTAAAGAAGGTGCGGCATTTACTGAGTTTAATAGGGATATACACATTGTTGAACCGTATTCTATTCCTTCTAATTGGGTTAAGTTTAGGGCTTGTGACTATGGTTATGGGAGTTATTCAGGTGTTCTTTGGTTCGCTGTATCACCGTCTGAACAACTGGTTATATACAGAGAACTCTACGTATCGAAAGTTCTAGCTACCGATTTAGCTGACATGATTTTAGAAATGGAGTCAGGTGATGGAAATATTAGATATGGGGTTTTGGATTCTTCTCTTTGGCATAAACGTGGCGATACTGGTCCATCTTTGGCTGAACAGATGATTATGAGAGGATGTCGTTGGAGACCTTCAGATAGAAGCAGAGGTTCTCGTGTTTCAGGTAAGAATGAAATACATAGAAGATTACAGGTAGATGAGTTTACAGAAGAACCAAGATTAGTATTTTTTAATACATGTACTGATATAATATCTCAATTACCTGCTATTCCATTAGATAAAAAGAATCCAGAGGATGTGGATACAAAAGCAGAAGACCACTTGTATGATGCTTTAAGATATGGTATAATGTCAAGACCTAGGTTTAGTATATTTGATTTTGACCCTAATAACAGACCATCAAATACTATGCCTGTAGCTGATGCAACATTTGGATATTAAAAGGATAAAATATGGCTGAAGAAGATATTACTATAGAAGACGAAGCAATATCTCTAGAAGACCTCAAAGATGCTGAGGGAACTGAGGATATTAATACTAATGCTATTGTTGACTATGTATATGGAAAATATAAGCGTTCTGAAGATTATAGAGAAACTGACGAAGATAGATGGTTAAGAGCGTATCGTAACTACAGAGGTTTGTATGGACCTGATGTTCAGTTTACAGAAGCAGAAAAGTCTAGAGTGTTTGTTAAAACAACAAAGACAAAGACACTTGCTGCTTATGGTCAGATAGTAGATGTTCTATTTGCTGGAAATAAGTTTCCTATAAGTGTTGAACCTACGATATTACCTGAAGGTGTAACTGAAAATGTACATACAGATTTACAACCTAAACCACCTATGGCTCCAGAAAATGCTGGAAGTCCTTATGGTTTTGAAGGGGATGGCAAAGAATTACCTAAAGGTTTTACAGCAACAGGTATAGAACTAGGACCATTAGAAGATAAATTATCTAAGATTGAAGATTTAAAAGAAGGAGCAGGTACAACACCTACAACTATTACTTTTAGTCCATCTATGATTGCTGCTAAGAATATGGAAAAGAAAATACTTGACCAACTAGAAGAGTCAAGTGCTTCTAAACATCTACGAAATACAGCTTTTGAGATGGCATTATTTGGTACAGGTGTAATGAAAGGACCTTTTGCAGTAGATAAAGAGTATCCTAATTGGTCAGATGAGGGTGAATATGACCCTAAGTTTAAAACTGTTCCTCAAGTAAATCATGTTTCTGTCTGGAACTTCTATCCTGACCCTGATGCTACAAGCATGGATGATGTTCAGTATGTAATTGAAAGACATAAACTATCTAGAAATCAATTAAGAAATTTAAAAAAGAGACCATACTTTAGAGATAATGTAATAGACTCATGTATTGAAATGGGTGAAACATATACTAAAAAAGGATGGGAAGATGATTTAGCTGATTATGCAACAGAAGATTATGTTGATAGATTTGAAGTTATAGAATATTGGGGAATGGTAGATACTGATATTCTTATTGAGAATGATGTTGATATTCCAAAAGAACTACGAAAGTTTGATGAGTTACAAGCAAATATATGGATATGTAATCATAAACTTATTAGAGTAGTGCTTAATCCATTTAAACCTGCTAAAATACCTTATATGGCTGTACCTTATGAATTAAACCCATATTCATTTTTTGGTGTAGGTATTGCAGAAAATATGGATGATACTCAAACATTAATGAATGGGTTTATGAGAATGGCAGTTGATAATGCTGTATTGTCAGGAAACTTACTTATAGAAGTTGATGAAACTAATTTAGTTCCGGGACAGGATTTATCTGTATATCCGGGAAAAATATTTAGAAGACAAGGGGGTGCTCCGGGTCAAGCAATCTTTGGCACAAAGTTCCCCAATGTAGCAGGAGAAAATATTCAGCTATTTGATAAAGCTAGACAACTAGCTGATGAATCAACAGGCTTTCCATCTTTTGCTCATGGACAAACAGGTGTAACAGGTGTTGGTAGAACAGCATCTGGTATATCAATGCTAATGAATGCCGCAAGTGGTGGTGTTAAATCAGTAATAAAAAATGTAGATGATTATTTATTAAGACCTCTAGGAGAAAACTTATTTAGTTTTAATATGCAATTTGACTTTGACCCTAAGATAAAAGGAGATTTAGAAGTTAAAGCTAGAGGAACTGAAAGTCTAATGGCTAATGAAGTTAGAAGCCAAAGACTAATGCAGTTTTTAGGTGTTGCAAGTAACCCTGCCCTTGCACCATTTGCTAAGTTTCAATATATTATTCGTGAGATTGCCAAGTCTATGGATTTAGACCCCGATAAAGTTACTAATAATATGGAAGAAGCTGCCCTTCAAGCTAAGTTGTTACAACAGCAACAGCAAGCTAATCAACCACAACCTCCTGCTGGAGCAAATCCAAATGACCCTACAGGAGCAGGTGGTGGAACAATAGGAACAGGTCAAGCACCAGTTCCAAATGAACAAGGATTTACAGGTAATGCAGGACAACGACCAGAAGAAGGTCCTAGCCCAACTCAAGAAGCTGGTGCAGGACAAAAGCCTACTGGACAACTTCAATAATTATATTGACTATTTAATTGATAGACAACATCAAGTTATTGAACAAAGTAATGATAATATTATGATGTATAGAGCACAAGGGGCTATTGCTACTTTACGTAGATTTAAATATTTAAGACAAGAGGTATTAGGAAATGATAAATAAACAAATGAAATTATTTCAAGACGGTGGTTTAGAACAAGATGGTGGTACAGTTGACCCTGTATCTGGAAATGAAGTACCAATTGGTTCAGCTAAAGAAGAAGTTAGAGATGATATAAGTGCTAAACTTTCTGAAGGAGAGTTTGTATTTCCTGCTGATGTTGTCCGATATTATGGTTTAGAGTCATTAATGAAAATGAGACAAGAAGCTAAGGCAGGTCTTAAACGTATGGAAGACATGGGTCAGATGGGTAATTCAGACGAAGCTACGCTTCCTGATGACATACCATTTACACCTGATGATGTAACAGTTGAAGATGATGCTGGTAATGAAGGTGACTTAGAAATGCAAACAGGTGGAATTGTGCCAACTCCATATGGAACACAGCCCCATCAAGGTCCTGGAGTTTATAGTCAACCATCTCAAATGGGTTCTCAATTTAATATTAATCCTAACTATCAGTTTCAGCCAGCAGTAGCATATCCTATGGTTATGCCACAACCTCAGCCACAAACAGGATATGGTCCTAGTTTTGTTGGACAACAGCCAGTGCAACAACCACAACCACATACAGGCTTTGACAAATTAATTCCTATGCCTACTCAACAATATAATAATATAAGATTTGTTAATGCTGCAGGTGAAGTAATGATTATTCCTCATGTTGATGGTAAGCCTGTCTTTCCAATTCCTGAAGGGTATAGCAGAGAAGACGGAAAGGGAGATGCACCTAAAGAAGATGCAAAAGTAGATGAAACAGTAGATACATCTGTACCAACAGCGACTGTAACTGATACATATGAAAAAGAAAGAGATGCTACATCTCCTGAAAATATGAGAAAAGCTGAAGAGGATAGAACAAGAAGTTATAGTAATATGGTAGAATCTGCTATAAAACAATCAGGTATAAGTAATCCATCTTTTGAAGAAGTTAAAAATTTTATAAAAGATGGAAACGTAAAGGCTAACTTATTTGGTGTTGAATTTTCTGTTCCCGGATTAACTTTTAACGAAGAAGATTTAAAAAAGGCTTATGATAATAAAGTAGAAATGGCTAAAGATACAGCCACAGGTAAGTTTAGTGGAAGTGACCATATAGATAAAGTAGGTCCTAATCTTGGAACTATGTTTTCAAGTGCCTTTAAGAAGAAAGAGGAAGAAGATAAAGATAAAACATCCGATTTAGATTTAGAAGCATTATCTAAATTAGAAGAAGGGTATAAAACACAGAAAGAAATAGATGCTAAAGAAGCAGAAAAAAATAGGAAGGCTATAATAGCCGCTCAGATGAAAAAAGAAATGGAACAAAGACAAGCACAGGAACAAAATGCAAAAGAAGCCGAAGCTAATAGAGCAAAAGCAAGAGAACAAGAAGAGAAAGATGCAGCTGAAGCTACAAGGGCAAGAACAAAAGTAAGTAGAATTTTTGAAAAA
>VTLG01015344.1_pt1 | contig 12479 bp, 20 predicted proteins | sample 4694571 | NCBI WGS metagenome assembly VTLG01 (sample SAMN12604809, study PRJNA352737) | marine metagenome | biome: ENVO:00000447; feature: ENVO:00000209|ENVO:00000569|ENVO:01000036; material: ENVO:00002151; isolation source: viral sequences binned using virsorter ... | reverse complement strand
ATATTTCTGTCCATCAATATTTCTAGAAAATCCAAGTGCTTCATACTTTGCATAAATATCTTCAAAACCTACAAAGTTATCACCACCTTCTAAATCAGGAAACTTATGTTTCATAGCTAAACCAAAATCTTTAAAGTGTTCTTTAGTTCCCGGTTTAAACTCACTGTTCCATTCCGTAATATCATCAAGAGATTTTACTTCTGTGTTTTTAATATTATTCCATGTATAGATAGGTGACTCTTGTGCAAGTTTTTGTTTATGAGCTTTTACATAAGTATCAGAAGGTTTGTAAGTCATATCTAACACTTTTTCTGGTGCAGCTTCTGTTACAACCTTCTTTGGTATCTTCTTAAGCGATGCTTTAACATGAGATTGCATCGCTCGGCGTGCAATATCGTCTAGCATTTACTTTTTCTTTTTCTTTTTGAAAGCTGCATATTTTTCTGCTGCTCTCTTTTTAATTTTTAGCTTATTAGCTGCTTTTACTTCAGCTATAGTCTTACCAGATGCGATGCGCTTTTTAGCCATTGCTTGTGCACGCTCTTTACCAGTCATCTTTTTAGTAGATTTCTTTTCTTCTACTTTTTTTTGATTAGAGTTTTTAGTTTTACCTATTGCTGAATCAGGTCTTACGAAAAGCTCTTTTCTTTTTTTCTTAAGTTCAGATGATGATGATCCTCTTCTCATTGTTTTAGGTTCCTTTAATAATGTGTTGTTGAATAATTAATTCTCGAAGTGGCTGGAATCCAAATGCCTTTCGCATCCATCCAAGCCAATGACTACTACCTTTGTCCGCATTGCATTTCCTGCAAGCGCATACCACATTCCTTGTAAGGTCTTGACCACCTTTTGAACGAGGTTTGACATGATCGAGTGTAAGTTGATTAAAATCATAAGTTTCTCCGCAATAAACGCATGTACAATTAAAGTGCTCTTTGATAGCCCTTCTCCAGAGCCGTTTAGAATCTGAACTTGTCATGGTTATTAAGTTGTGTAAGTAATGTTTTGGACTAGGTAGTAATGGGGTCATTTACGTATTTTGAGTCTGCTTTTTCTGTTCTCGGATGGACTTTGGAGTCTGCCCTTGGTAGTACTCCCCGAATAGTGAGCAGCGTCTCGCCCATCACCATTTCCGTAGGTACCAAGTTTTCGATTAAGTTTATTTGCATTAACACGTAGGGCTAAACCCTTTTTAGTTTTGTTGTATCTTTTTTGTTGCTTAAGCCTTTTGGCTTTAGCTTTTGGGTTGGATTTATAGTATTCAGAGGTTTTTGCCATAGAGCTTAGCCTGTACTAATTCTGGGTCAACGGTAGGCATAACCTTTGCAAGTTTTGCTAAAGGGTTTCCATCGTAAGCAACACCGCTAATGTCATTAGCTTTAAGCCAATCACAAGCTGCTTTTAGATCTTGAGTGGTTGCCTCACCCGATTTTATTCGGGCAAGAAACTCTTTAGTAACTAGATTATGCAACTCGTTAAATTGATCTTCGGTTGCTTTCTTTTTCATACTGAAACGTTAAATGTAAATGTAATTCTATAATTATCTTTATCTAACTTTGCTGGTTGTGGTGGCACTAAATGCCTTTGACTTGCTGGAAAGATATACACACTACCTTCTTTGAGATTGATTTCATTCTCAGTATGTGCATTGCTAAAGTACTTAGGTTCTAATCCTAACAGTTTATGTACAACTGCTAACTCTGGATTACTGTTAACAAAAACAAGTTTTGAGTGTACCTCAGGGTCAAACCGCATTACGTATAAACCAGAGAATATTTCTGGTAAATGAAAATGTTGTTCTTGATACTGGTTAGGTCCATACATATTAAACCAACTAGAAGAAATGCGATAAGTTATTTTTGGATAACCTAATTCGTTCATGTAATTATCTACATGTTCAAACATCTGTTCTTGTAATTCTTCCTGTCCGTATCCCCATAAAAATGTTTGATAACTATTACAGGACCACCATTCATCATGTTGGTTTTTATCTTTAGCTTCACCTATATCTTTATATAATATAGGTTCTAACTTACTTTTGTTTTCTTCATGTTGTTTAACTTTGCCAGTATATAAAGGAGAGCTAAATAAATGTTCTATCATTGTCTACTCCTCCACAAAATTACTATGTACCCATCCTGTTACTAAATACTTTGTATCTTTAGGAGGATAACCTTGGTGATAATAAGTCCATGTTGCTGGAAAAATTACACATCGACCAGTTTTAGGTGCTACTTGATCTCCATTGTAAAATTGTGTCCAACCTTCTCTGACATCATTTAAGTAAATAATATAAGTTAATACTCTTTCTTTAGCAAAGTCGTGATGCCATATATAACCTTTTCCGGGTTCAGTTCTTTGTATCTGATATCCTGTGTCATAAATGTGGTCATTTAAAGGAATGTCATAGTTTACAACTTCACCTGTTTTAAAAGAAGTATAAGGACTAAAACTTACTTTTATATGTTTTACATACTCTTTAATTAAATGACCTACTAAATCTTTAAAATAACTATCAAGTTCTTTCCAGTCATTTTGATTAGAAATATTTAAATCTAGACTTTCTTTGATTCTTGTATCAACACCGTCAAATGTACGACCCATTTTTTTGTCTGGGCTTTTAGAAGCGTTAAACTTATCAATTATCTCTTGACATTTTTCTGGAGGTACACAATCGTTATACACCCAGATAAATCTGTCAGTAAGGATGGTGGAGTCCATAATTATTTAATATCTAGACCTTTTTTAACGATCTGTAAAGCTCTGTCATCTAATTCGTTATCTGTTTGCTCTACTAATTTTTCTAAGAGCTCGACTACAAAAGTCTTAAATTTTGGTGACTTAAGTGCAGATAGCACGAATGGTTTAAGGATTGCTAACATTGGTTTTTAATAATGATTGAATAGGTACGACGTCTGAGCATACGTGGTATACACGTGACCCGGGTCGCAGGGTAAAGCCTTTCTGTTGTAGCTCTGCACATTTTAATGCACGAACTAACTCGAAGTCTAATTTGTTTTTTTGTATCTGACTTTCTGCCATGCGTTCACATTGCTTAGTCAAATTTTTATTTAATGGAACTGAGAAGTTTATCTGAAACCCCCAGTTCTCTGTAATTACGTAACCATCTTCTGTTTGTGGTTCCGTATCGTTGCCCATATAAAATGGACTAAATGTCATCGTACTGCCATTACAAGATATGTTGTTACCAAAGGCTTGTCGACTTGGTGCTCCATTATTTTGAAATTGTACAGCTTGATTCGTAACGTTTCCAGTGGCTGCTGCTACTGGGTTACTACTATTATTGGTATCTCCTTCGGCAAGTACAGGACTTACTGAGAGAATACAGAGAGCGATGTAGTAGTAGAGTTTATTGTGAAGTTGCGAGTATAATCGCGCTGCTCTACTAAGCCTGCTGCTCTTGTTGTTGTTTCTAAACTCCATGGGTTGGCTGTGTTAGTCACAGAAAACGTTGTACCACTTGTAGCAATGTCTGCTGACGGAGTTACGTTTGTACCTGACCAAGTATTTACGGCTGCACCGAAAACTTGGACCTGTTCTGTCTCCACGATAGTTTGAGTGGTAGTGGTCGTACTGTTCATCGACCCTGTTGTGAACTGGGGAGTGACAGTATTGGCTCTAGCTATGCTGGGTGATAACAGAGCTAAAAGCAAGATTAATTTCTTCATGCTTTTAATTTAAATTTCCTGAAATGGATATTCTTTCTTCGTCGCTTGTATAAAACGGATAGACTAAATGATGAAGATTAGCTGGAAATATTAATAATATATTTTCAGTAGGTGGATAAGTAAATCTTTCTATTTGTCCAAGTATATTTGTATATAAAAACTCAAAACATCCTGCTACTGGTTCTTCATTTACACCTTTTGCTGCTACTGAATTACATTCATCTTCATACGTATATGGAACTTTTACCCATATAACAAAACTTAATTTACCAGCATGAGTATGCACCGGGTTAAATTCATGTTTTTTCTGAAAATTAACCCACATATCCATCATCTTAAATTGTGTATGTTCTACGTAATCTATTTCTTTTGCAGCTTCTTCAATGTAATTAGTAAGTTTTTGTTCCTTATCTGGCAATATTAAACTACTACTTATATGACCAACTAAGTGATCTTTATGATTAGTCTTTGCCAATTTTATTTGCGACTTGATGTAATCCATCAATATTTCGTCTAGAGGTATCTCTAGCCAAAAATTATTTGCTGGGTGTATTTTCATTTAAGCTTTTGGCTTTTCTTTGTCTTTATTCTTGCCGTTACCATTGCCCGTAGACAGCCCGAAAGTTGCCAGCGCACCTGTAAAAATCGAGGCTACGAACGTGATATCGCCTGCTGTAGCTGACTTTTTGACCATAGGCAGCTCAACATAACTTAATGTGATAATGAACCCTGACCAGATAACTACACCTAAACGCACTGCTGCGCCAAGTACCGCCATCTGTTCATCATGGTCATCTATGTTTTCTTTGAGTTTTTTGAAGAAACTTCTTGGTTGCCCTTTGATCGGCTTATCTTCTTCCATGCTGTTTTTAGTATAGGTTTCATTGCAGTAACCGCCCATTTAAAAGCTGCTGTAGCTGTAAGAGTGGCTGCTACAGAGACAACCGCAGTTGTCCCAGCCGTTACTAAAATTTCGTTCTCCGGGACAGGTAATTTAAAATCTGTAAACGGTATGTCTACTTTTCTTAATCCTTGTTCCGGTTCATCTTTTGCCTCTGCCTCTACTCCCTCAGGAGCTTCTAGATCACTAGGTGGTACAACTAAAGGTACATAACTAGGTACATCTGCTGTAGGCAAAGGTATAGATATTGTTTCGTATTCTTTTATCGACGGTATTACTAACGTTGGAAAAAGAAAACTTGGTTGAGTCTCCATTTGCCTATATATTTTTCATCTTGGCAAAGACCGTGTAGTTTCATGCCATCCCATATAACCATCTTGTTATATTCAGATGGTGTATGTGCAATGACTTCTACTTCATCTTCATTACAGTAATGATCTTTATGTTCTTGTTTAGTTTCATCCCATGAGATGTTTCTATAAAGATTTGTACCGTTAGCTATTTCTTTATCTAAGTAGACCATGGCAGTTTGTCCAAAGTCTGTATGTGGGTAGAAATGTTTATTTTTATATATTTGATGAAAATAAGTGTAATTAGTTTCTATAGCATATTCCATGTCTGGGTCATTGTCTAACGGTTTTTGTTTAGTAACCGTTCTTAAAAAATCCCATACAGGTTTTATTTGCCAGTTATAAATAGTATGTCGCATATCATCAAAGTCATAACCTTGAGAAAAAAATCCAACAGGATTCTTATGCCATTCTGGTTCAAACCTGTGTATAAACTCAACTACTTCATCTGGTTTTTTATAAAAGTCTCTAATTACCTTAAAATGTGTATATTGTTCTACCTGTTTGTTGTTTATTTCAAACATTAACTAGGTGTGTCTGGATAAGTAGGGTTTGCCCAATCTGTTGTATTAGCTGGTAAATCTCTTAGAGTTTGTCTATAAGTTTTCCATTCAGCAACTTTTGAATCAGACAAAGGACAATCAGGTAAGACAGTCCAATCAGACTGTTCTAACATCATATCTCTTGCAGCACGAACGTCTGCTTCTGTTGTAGGTGTAGGAGTAGTAGCTGCTGTGTTAGCTTCTGTCCATTTTTCTACTGCTGTGTTAAAAGGTGTTATATCAGTTATCTCTACAATAGATAAATCTCTTTTCTCAATGTGACCTTTGTCAGTATCCCATTGAACTGCCCAGACTTCACTGTCAAGAAAAGATAAATCTAAATTAGAATAACCTACACCATCTTTGCTAACTAATTTATCGTCAGCAATAATAGTAAGTTTCATTAATTTATTGGTAATGGTTTAAATGGTTCTTCCACAGGTACAACAGGAGATAAAGTTTCTACAGTTGCATTTCTAAATGACTCGATTGCTGCACCAGCTTCGTTTGTCTTTTTAATGTTTTCTATAGTTAATAAAGGCATCCACGCTACCGCGCATCCCCATTCATCAAACTGTTCTCCTGTCTGTGGGTGGCTGCCAGCTATTTGTGTAAACCATACACATTCGAGTTTTTTACACTCTCCGTTAACTAGCGGACAGAATGTTCCTGCTTTAATTTGCATAATGTTCTAAGATTTGTATATTCCCAGCTACAACTAATCGGTTGTAGTTGTTGGTATGATTTATTACTCCATGAGCTGCATAACTAGGAAAGACAATTAGATCGCCTTCATTCTGTTGTGGTACTTCTATTTCATTTTCATTAATAAACTGTAAACATTGAGTATCGGTTGTTTTTAAAAAATGTACAAACGATATAATAGTGTTTTTACCTATTTCAAAATGTGTATGTGTACAATGAGTTGCATTTTTATTGTATAGTTGTACCCAAAACTCATATCTATATTTAGAATTGTAATAAAAAGTCTGATCTTTAGCAATTTCTGCTACTCTTTCTGCATAAAAATTATTTAAAAAACTAAGTTCTTTTGGTGCTTTTTCTGCATAAGAAAGATGATATGTAGTGTAAAGATCATCCTTATCTGGACTGACAATTTTTGGAATAGTGTTTTCTAAGTCAGTAAGTTGGGCGGAATCTAATTTCCAGTTCCCATGTATATACCATGGTACTCTCATTAGTCCTTACTTGCAATAATTACGTCCACGTATTGAACTGCCATGTCTAAGTTTCCAACAGAAATACTGTGGTTGTGTGCACTACCAGAGAAACTTGCGTTTGCATTGTGGCTGTGTGAAGAACCTGAGAAACTAGCATTGTGGTTGTGGTTTGACCCACTAAATGACGCATTGTGGTTGTGTGAACTTCCACTGAATCCGTGTGAGTGACCACCGTTTCCTCCAGTGTTAGAAGTATTCCAACTACCATTACCAGCAGTTCTACCACTACCTTGGTTCATACCACGAAGACCACTTGTGTTAGTTCTAGCTCTTGTAGAACCAATAACATAGTTGTTAGTGTGGCTGTGTGCTGGTATCTGGTTAACAGACAATGTATGACTGTTTACGTTACCACCAGTTGAAGTATTACCAATAGATACGTTACCACCGGATGCTGTATTACCAATAGATACGTTACCAGATACACCAGAGTTACCTATTGAAACACTTACGTTACCACCCTGAGTTGCGTTACCAGAGTTAGCGTTTATACCTCTAGATGCCAAAGTGTTTGTAAAGGCATTACTACCACCAGAACTAGCTGTCCCGGATACAACTCTAAGAGCTTTGTTATTATGTGATGTTTGTTTTGTCCAACCTGTAGGAGCTGATGTTTGTTGAAATAACATCTTAGTTCCAGTTGGAAAAGGTTTAGCATTTGTAATAGCTGTTCTTACATACGCGGTTGTAGCAACCTTAGTTGAGTTATCTGACTGACCTTGAGTAGGAAAAGCAGAAGAACCTGTTGTTTGAACAGTTTGCGAACCGAAGTTCGGAGATATTTTTGTTCCTGCAATAGCAGCAGAACTACTAACTTTAGCGTTAGTTATTGAGCCATCTACAATTTTACTTGCATTTAAAGTGTTGGTATTTATTCTTCCCAACACTGTAGAACCTGAAACATTATTCAGGTCTTCTCTTGCAAGAGGTCTTCCTCCTGCTTGACTACCGTCATGTACAACGGCAGTATCTTTTGTGGTATCTATAGTTACTTCGCCTTCAGCACCAGTAAATGACCCGTGCTGTGTTGTAGTACCACGTCTTAATTTTAATAATTTAGCCATTTAAAGTGTACCAAAATCGAGAGTTAAATTAGTCGTTGTTATTGCATTCGGTGCTATGGTCTGACCAGCTATAGCAGCTATGATTTCTGCTACTGTCTGATTGCCAGTTGCCCCAGCTTCGATTCCATTTAACTTTGACAATAAAGCGTCAGTAAAAGCATTTGTATTACTGTTAGCTTCGTATGCTGTTTTTATTTCTGAGTTACTCTGATCTGCGGTGGCTCCGCTCTCAATGCCGTCTAATTTTGCACCATCAACTGAAAGATCTCTTCCATCGACAGTTTGACTGCCAGTAAAAGTTATGTTTCCAGAAAACTGGTTAGCACCAGTTGATGCAAAGTTACCGGCAGCAGTAACACCACCTTGCCAAGCTGAACCATTATATATTTTTAGTTCATTAGAAGAAGTATTGAAGTATAAGTCTCCAGCAGCTAGTGAGTTACCGCCACCATCTGTTGATGGGTTAGAGGATGCTATTTGATATGTAGAAGCAAAGTTGTTGACATCAGATATGTTAGACGCTGTTGTATTAATGTTTGTAGCGTTGGAAACAACTGCATTAATATTTGAAGCGTTGCTAACAGCAGCATTAATATTAGAAGCGTTAGCTTGTACCGCGTTAATGTTGGTTGCATTGTTTTTAACCGCAGTAATGTTTGAGTTATTATTTGCAACTGCTGTTACGTTGCCAGATATACCAGCTACAGTTGTTACGTTGCTAGATATTCCTGCAACAGTGTTAACGTTGGTTATATTATTTCCTACGTTATCCACGTTGTTTATAGAATTAGCTACTGTATCTATTTCAGAGGTAGTCTCGTTTAGATCGTTAGCAGCAGTAATCACAGCAGCAATATCATTAGCCACTGTTTGTAATTTATTATTACTTATTTGACCGGCAACTGTATTAATGTTTGTAGCGTTGTTTTTGACAGACGTTACGTTAGCTGAGATTCCTGCTACTGTTGATACGTCTGAGCTTACTCCTGCAACTGTGTTTATATTTGTTGCATTGTTTTTAACAGCATTAATGTTTGTTGTGTTACCAGCTACAGAGGTTACATTAGATGAGATATTAGCAACTGTTGATATGTCACTTGAGATGTCAGCTAACGTATCCATATCGTTTACGATAGCTGTTGTTGCCAAGGTGTTCATATCAGATACAGCGTCAGCAGTACCTAGTCTTCCAATTTCTGTAACTTTTCCAGCAACAGTGTTGACGTTAGTAATATTATCTGCAACTGTCGTGATATTAGTTGCACCAGATGCTGAGCTTAGTGAGTCTGCTATAGAACCTAAATCAGTTCCATGAGCAACTTGCCCAGCAACGACGTTAATATCATTAAGCTGAGATGCAGTTAATGCAGAATCAGCTCCAATTTCTTTAATTGTGCCACTATCGTTAACATATAACTTTTTGGCAGATAAATCTAAGGCAACTTCTCCATTAACAATGTCGCTGGTAGTCGGTGTCGACGTACCACGTTTTAGTTTTATAGTTGCCATGATTTAGAAAGTTCCACCATCGACGGTTCCAAGACGAGCTGCTGGTACTGTTCCAGAGCTTAAGTTACTAGCATTAAGTGAGTTAATAATAGAGCTAGTTACGTATCCTGCACCGTTTGTTATTGAGTTGTTGTTAAGAGATATGTTTGCTGTACCGTTAAATGAAACTCCTGCAATAGTTCTAGCTGTTGCTAAAGCTGTAGCTGTAGCTGCATTACCAGTAGTGTTTTGAGAACCAGCAGTATTTACACCGGGAAGGTTTATGTTTGCTGAGCCATCAAATGAAACTCCACCAATAGTCCTAGCTGTAGCTAACTTTGTAGCTGTAGCTGAGTTACCAGTACAAGATGCAGATGACCCTGTAATGTTAGAAGTTATTGTTCCGGGTAATCTTGCATCAGGAACTGTTCCAGATGTTAAGTTACTCGCATTTAAAGAACCAATAATAGATGAGGTTACATAACCAGCACCGTTAGTAATTGAGTTATTGTTTAATGCAATATTCTGCGTACCATCAAATGACACACCAGCAATAGTTCTTGCAGTCTGTAATTTTGTTGCAGTTGCAGCATTACCTGAACCTGTTATATATCCAGCTCCGTTAGTAATAGCGTTGTTATTTAAGGATATATTCTGTGTACCGTCGAAAGCTACACCAGCGATATTTCTAGCTGTTTGTAGTTTTGTCGCAGTAGCTGCGTTACCAGATACTCCTCCAGTTACGGTTCCAGTTACGTCTCCTATTATGTTCGCGTTTAGTGTTCCTTTAGTTACTGTTAAGTTACCTGTACTTGAACCAGTAAAACTACCAGTACCCATAAGGAATGTATCAGAAGATTCATCCCAACCCATAAAGGCATTAGATGAGCTACCTCTTTCAATAACGATTCCAGAGTCTCCACTTGGAGCACCTGATGTACCATTACCAAGTTCAATGATCTTGTCTGCTACAACTGAGTTAGTTGAAGACAGTGTTGTAGTTGTACCATTAACTGTTAAGTTTCCACCAACAGTTATATTTCCTGAGAAAGTTTTATTTCCTGCTGCTGTTTGGTTTATGTTTCCAAGGTGCATAACAGCACCCTCACCGGCTATGGAAAGTATTGATGAAGCTCCTCCGCTTCCGTCATCTCCAAATCCGTAATATAGTTTTTTGTCTGCTTCGTTGAATGCTACTTCTGAAGGTGCTAGTGAACTAGGAGCTCCGGCAGCACCACTTGCAGATCTTTTTTTTAATCTTATTGTTGCCATTTTTTAAAAGTTACCTCCAGTAACTAAAGTGTTTTTAGTGGTGGTGGTGTCCGCTTTGAACTTGGTACCGTCGTAGTAAACAACAGAACCAGTAGTTTTGTTTAATGAATCGACTTGAAATAATGTTCCAGCTTCTATAGAATTTGCTACATCTTTTATGTCGTCCATATTGTCTGCAACTGTATTAATATCGTTTCCGGGATTACCAGTAGTAAGTGGATTAGTAATAAAACCCAGATCAGTTGTTAATGAAGTTATTTCTCCAGCAACAAGGTTAATATTACTTTCGTTATTAACTACTTTATTAATACTTGATTCGTTAGCTACGGCTGCATCAATATTTGACTGATTTGCATTAACAGCATTTATAGTTGTAATGTTTGAAGCAACTGTATGTACTTCTGTTGCTTTTGCTACTAACCTATGGAATGCGTATGTGTGAGTTGTACTTGTTGTTTCAAGTAACATTCCAAAACCTTGAGGTATGGTTACATTTACGCCTGTAAGAGTGACAGGCTTACCAGTTCCTCTACCATTTGCAATAATGACTGTTCCGGATGTAGGTACAAGTGCTGTTGATGCAGCTTGTACAGACACAATAGTGCCGTTCCCATTATTGATATCCGGGTTAGCGTCAGGGAAAGATGTTTCATTTGCTAAAGGTACAAATCCTCCAACCTCTTCTATAAGGTCAATTATTCTTGCATTTATAGCAGCAGTAGTTGCTACTTTAGCGTCAGTGTTAGACCATGGAGTTCCACTCTGTAAAGTTTCTGTACTGTCTTGTCTAAGAAATAGAGCTTCAGATTCTGTCTCTGTGTAATATCTATTATCAAGAGCTCCAAGTTCTATGTCTTCTTCTTTAATTGACCTATTAACAATGTTGCTAGAGTTTACTGTTATACCGCTAGGTAATAAACCTGTAGCTAATTTTGCAAAGGGTATAGCTGCACTGTCACTAATGTCATCACCAACAATAGTTCCGTCTTTAATTTTACTGGATACGACTGCACCATCTCTAATATGGTGGGTAACTATGTCGTTCCTACTTTCTTGAATACCGTGTCTAATTAAAGTTTCTATCTTATTAAGATCTCCAGCTTTAATAGATGAACCGGGAAAGAATGTTACTGTAGGATTGTTTACGCTTGTTTCGCTATATATATGTAAACTTTTATTGTTCTGGTTATCACCAAAGGTAATGGTTGTGCTGTTAGCAGCTATTTTATATTGTCCTGTCCCCGGAGTTCCTGTAGTACCTATAAAGGTTAAAGGATTACCTCCGTCGACTCTGACTTTGATGTCAGATTCATTTATGTATTGAGTTGTGAACTGGATGGTAGTACCAGTGCCAGTTAAAAATTCTTCAGTTTTTGTCGCCATTTATCTTATGGATAATTTGACGGGCGGATTATTTAGGCATTTCTAAGATCTTATCTATTGTGCCTTGGTTTGCTTTTCTGTTTTTTAATTTCTGATTTCTTTCTTCAATGAGTAGTTTTTGTACGTCTTGATCTTTTTTAAGGCTTGCCCAAGCTCGTTTCTTAGCCTTGTCAAACTCTTTTGCAATTCGTTTGTAGTGAGGGAATGATTTTGGTTCAACATCTGCTAATCCATTTTTACGATGCCATTGCATTTCTGCAAGGGATGTTTGCATGTTTTCTGACTCAGCCATTTTATCAAAGGTAGCTAGTAAGTTTTGCTTTCCTATAGCTTGTTGAAACATTGATCTAACCTTTGGACTGTCAGATAAATCTGTACCATCTGGAGCGGTGTATGTAGAAGTTCTCATATCATAACCACTATCAAATAGAAACTCTCTACCGGGAGAATAATCTAAGTTAAAGTTAACAGGGGAAAACGCATTAAACATACGAGTTATAAAATCGTGATCTTTAATAGGTCTACCAGTTAATATGTCGTATTTTATAG
>VTLG01013662.1_pt1 | contig 12480 bp, 16 predicted proteins | sample 4694571 | NCBI WGS metagenome assembly VTLG01 (sample SAMN12604809, study PRJNA352737) | marine metagenome | biome: ENVO:00000447; feature: ENVO:00000209|ENVO:00000569|ENVO:01000036; material: ENVO:00002151; isolation source: viral sequences binned using virsorter ... | reverse complement strand
ACTGCATCGTAAGATACAAGATAACCCTATCTGGGATAAACCAGAACAATTAAAAGCGTGGATTGATCTACTGCTTATGGCTACACATAAAGAGCGTACAAAGTTTATAAAAGGTGAAGAAGTTGTTTTACAACAGGGTGAGATAGATGCCTCATTTAGATACCTATCTAAAAGATGGGGATGGAGTATAGGTAGAGTTCAAAGGTTTATAAACCTGTTAAAAAAGTGTTCAATGATTGAAGTAAAAACGAGTACAGGTCAAAATGTTGTAAGTATTTGTAATTACGCAACTTACCAGATTGAAGAAAACAAAAACGATACACTAACGAGTACAGCACCGATACAGAAACGATACGAAAACAAGAATGTAAAGAAAGAAAGAACTAATATATATGTTCAAGAGTTTGAAGAATTATGGTCATTAGTACCTAAGAAAGTCAATAAAAAGAAATCCTATCAAAAGTATTTAATCGTTATCAAGAAAGTAGATCACAACACGATCTACACATCTTTTAAAAACCAAGTTTTAAATAATTGGAAAGATACTGATCCACAGTTTACCCCTGCTTTAAATGTTTGGCTAAATGGTGAACGATGGGAAGATGTTATTATTAAGCCTACTACTAAAAACAATAAAAAAGCATTTAAGAAAATGAAATCTGGGGCATATCGTGGTTATTGTGAGAAGTGTGGTGATGATATGTTTTTACACAGTAAGCGTGATTTTTATATTAGTTCTAATTGTTGTGGGGTGGATATAGTGAGTGAAAAACCCCAGATAGATAAATCACAAGATTTTACAAAAGAAACATATAATAAATTGATGGGTAGTCAGATATGAGTATTGTTAAGGATATTATAGAAAGAAAAATAATAAACACCATACCCAGAAGTAGAAATTATACTAAAAACTCAGATGGATATTTAAAATATTGTAATAAGTGTAGAAAGGTCTGGGAGGATAATAGTAGGATAGGTGGTAGCAGTAAGGATGTAATAAATTACTATGATGATTTTCCCACTTATGGTAAAAAAAGAGAAATATGCAGGGGGTGTAAATGATTATTATAAATCTATATGAGATAATTATAAACTTATTGGCATTAGGTGTGGCATTGGTATTTATACCTTTAGGAATAGGTTTGTGGTTTTTTTTGGGTACATTTTTATTTAAAACTATAAAAGATTTTTTAAGGAATAGGAGTAATTAATGGATAAAGAAATTGGAATTATACCACCAAAATTTACAGGGTGTTATAGAGCTAACGATTACTTAAAAAAATATGGAAATACTTTTACAGGGTTATTAAGAAAATTAAAAATTGGTGATTATATAAAAGTAACTCACAAAGAATCAAAAAATGCTTATGCACGAGCAAATCAAATAGGTATAAAAATAGCAACAAGAAGAATGGGTAATAAAACTTATACAAGGATTTACAGGATAAAATAATAAAAAGGGTATAATTATGGATAAAGAAATTAGAAAATTGTTAGAAGAGATAAGTAGTTTATTATCTGAGCAGGGGCATTTTAAACTAATAGATTTAAAAAGAGTTGAGGAGATTAATTTTAAAATAAAAGAATTACTTTCGTAGTAATAAAGATAAGGTCTCTTCATTGAACTTATAAAAAAGATAGTGAAAGAAGAGGCTGTCAAATGAATAGCTAGTGGGTAGGTTGGCATTTGCCCACTAGCATTACCCCAATCACATACCAGAGGTAAGAATGAACAAAATAGAACCATGCGAAATGTGTGGCAGATACGATGGAGATCATAAAGAAAGATGGGATATTAAAGAACTAGAAAACAACAAAATGAATCTCTTATTAGCCGGTATCTTATTTGCACAAGAGGCAACACATAGACAAATCGAATTATTTATGGCTAAATACTACATAGGTAGAGAATCTTATGATGACATAGCTAGGGATTTCCAGATAAGTAAACAATCTGTAGCTAAAACAATAGATAGATCATGTGATACACTAACCAATATAATTAATAGATTAAGTGGTTGACGAATTTGGCACTTTTTTAAGTATCTAGGTTGACATCTAAAAATTATTTTTATTTTTTTAACTCTAACAATATTAGAGTTTAGAGTTTCTTACCCCTATTTTTTACCTTAAAAACACTTAAATATGGTTGACTTTTTTCGTTATTTATAGAGGCTTTATCGTGCCTCACTCGTTACGGAGTAATGATTATAAGACCGAAATGGTTGTTTAGCGATAGACAGGAAACGATATAAGTTGTAGCTACAGCTTTTTATATATGGAAGAAAAGGGAGTATCATTAAATGTTGAGCTAGTTGGGATTAAGAATCTTAAAACTACTCATAATTGGAGATTAGAGTTTGATGTCTATGAAGTTGAATCTGATAAAGTAAAGAGCTTAATGGATATGTTAAACAAAGCATTAGCGATGGGATTAATTGAACATGAGTAAAGAAATGGAGGTTAAACGGAGGGCAAACGGACAATTTAAGACCTCTGGAAACCCAAAAACTCAATTCAAGAAAGGTGAGGTAGCTAATCCTAATGGTAGGAGAGGATCATTAGCTGATATTATTAATTCAATGGGGGATGAATTACAGGATAATGGAAAGACCAAAAGAGAGCAGATGGTTCATAAAGCATTTCAAATGGCACACAATGGCAGTATTTCAGCTATGCACTACTTATCTGATAGAGGGGAAGGAAAAGTAAAAGAAATCCAAGAAATCACACATAAGGATTCTCTTATCATTGAGTGAGTCAATTCAAAATACAAAGAAAGAATTTTCTCCCACATCAATTACATTGGTGGGATTTACAAACATTTTACAAGGTTCTCATAGGTGGCTACGGAAGTGGAAAAACCTACATCGGGGCATTAAGATCGATATATCTCAGTTATTTGAATCAACCCCATGCAGGGATGTATGTGAGTCCTTCACATGGACTTTCACAGAGAACCATAGTAGTAACATTAAAAGATATACTTAACCGAAGTGGATTAAACTATACATATAATCAAATGAAAGGCGAGTTTCTCATACATAATTGGGGAGGTCGTATTTGGTTAGGTTCTGGTGATAAACCAGATAGTCTTAAAGGCTCTAACTTAGCATGGGCAGGAATTGATGAACCATTCATACAAAAGAAAGAAGTGTTTGACCAGATGATCGCAAGGGTAAGACACCCAGAGGCAAATCATTTAGAAGTGTTTTTAACAGGTACTCCAGAGCAACTTAATTGGGGGTATGAGTTAAGTAATCGTGATGATATTGATATTGGCATTGTATATGGCTCTACCTTAGAAAACACACACCTACCAGAAGAATATAAACAAAACCTATTATCAGCCTATTCAGATGATGAAATCAAAGCCTATGTACATGGGCAGTTCATTAACCTAACGCAGGGCAGAGTATATAAAGATTTTGATAGAACTAAGCATATTGCAAAAAGAACTGATCTGGAACATCTACCTGTGATTATATGCCAAGACTACAATGTGGACTATGCTAGTGCATTAGCTGTGAGAATGGGAAATGGTTGGATTCATGCGTTTAAAGAGTATCGTATGAGTAATGCTAATACTTACGATATGGCTGAATTAATTAAGAAAGATTTTCAGAATGTGGTTGTTATATCGGATGCCTCTGGTAATGCTCGTAAGAGTTCTGCTGTATCTTCTGATCACGATATTATGAGGTCATACGGATTTAATCTTAAATCACCTAGAAAGAATCCTGCTGTAAGAGATAGGGTTGCTAGTGTAAATAAGTTAATTAGGGAAGGTAATTTTAGTGTGGAGGGATGTCCTAACCTAGTAATGGACTTAGAGCAGAATGTTTGGAGGCTTGGAGATATAGATAAGCGTGATCCTAAACAAACACATCTTAGTGATGCTCTGGGTTACCTATGTAATTACTACTTCCCTTTACGCACAAGAAAGGCTATCAGTACAGAATGGTAGAGTTCTTATTGGGGATAGTAGTAGGAATCATTACTACTTTTGTATTCTTACATTACTATGGGAAACATTTACATCTTAAAAAAAAAGCTGAGATTGGGGAGTACATTCAACAATATACAGAGGCAAATGATTATGCCATATCTTAAAGGTTTATAAATGGAATTACATGATAAAATAATGCTCCCAGACCTCGGTAAAGAGGCAGTATTGCGTTCAGTTAAAGAGGCTGAGTATAATGCACTAGATGATATGATTGCTGAGAAAAACACATCTTTAGATTTTTATTACAATAGAAACTTAGATGAGCATATACAGCAGTATTTTAGCACAGAATCTTTATCTCAGATTCCACCTGTATTGATGTCATTGGTTAAGCGTTTTGCTAAAAGCAGATTAATGCTATTAAAGCAACCTGCTGAAAGATTTATTAATGGTGAGTTCAATGAATATTATAGTGATAAAACTCACAACCTAGATACCAAGACTAGAGAGTTTGGGGAACTTGCTTGGTTGTTGGGTAGTTGCCACTTGCAATCTATATATAATGAAAAGATGCAACGCATTGAGTATAAGCTACACCCCATTGTTAAAGAGTATATATTTGATGGTGAAGTGTATGGTGTTAGCTACGAGATACATCGGGATCATAACGGAGATAGGCAATTTGTATTTTGGAGTAAACCTATGGATGGTGAGCAAGGGATGCACTTTCGTTTCAAGTTAAATGGTAAGATGATGCCTGTAGGTAATAATCTTGAGATGGTGAATCCTTATGATCTTATTCCTATTACTAAAGTAGAGTTCAATACAAACGCTTTTGATGTTACTAGATGTGCTGTTCATGCGAGTAATGCGTGGACTGAGGTTATGATAGCCACTAGGTTAATGATGGGTTCACCTGTAATTACAGGACTAGATACAGAGATACCACCTTATTTAAAGTTTGGAGTAGATCGTCTAATTGCACTTCCAGAAGGTGCAAATATGTCCTATGTAAGTCCGAGTGCTAACCTTACCCAGATGATTCAATCAGTAAAGGATTTAATTAACCAAGTAGGGCAGAATCATAGTCTTACAATCAGATGGGGTGAATCATCAGCACCTCCAAGTGGTGAGGCATTGAAGATTCTATCTGTAGATAACATAGAAACAAGAGAGTCTGATATTCCAATCTTTAGAGACTTTGAGCATGAAAGATATGAAGTAGATAGGGAAGTACTTAGAGTCCATGAGGGTGCTAATCTATCAGAGAATTACAGCGTGGATTACCCAGAGGTAGGCTTTCCAATGACATGGACAGAAGAACGCAACAAGCTAGAGTTCTTGATGGAACATAACTTAATTACTCGTGAGGAGCTAATAAGGAAGTTTAATCCAGATATAGATGATGCTGAATTAGAGTTAAAGATGCAACAACTAGAACCAGAGCAACCAGAACAACCTACTAACAAACTACTAGAGGCATTACAGCGTGGCTAAAGAATCAGCATCATTAGAATATGCTAGAGCAGTAGAGCGAGTTCAGAAAGAACTTGTAGAGCAGGTGTTTGATCTACAGAGGCAAGGACTCAGTAAGAATGAGATACTACTTGTATTGCAGGGGTTGGATATGGAAGATGTTATCTTAAACCAACTTAATCTAAATGCTGATATAGATAAGCTAATGCTAGAGTATGAGGGTGTATTAGGTGCGATGGAAATGACAGGCACAGTAACAGCAGAATCCTTAACAGCTTTACAGCGTATAGATAGAAACTCATTTGCTAAACAAGCAGGGGTAATGGGTGAACTTATAAAGAAGGAAGTAGCTAGGGGAATAATAGCAGGTGCTACTGAGAAAGAGATAGCAGATGGCATTTTAAAGGGTGCAGGTGGCGTTTTAAGAGCAGATCAAGCAGAGACTCTGGCCAATACTGCTTTAAATCAGTTTGAGCGTAATGTAACAGTAGAGATGGCAGAGCTTGATCCTGCTGATGCTAGATATGTTTACTTAGGTGTGATTGACCAAAAGACCAGAGATATATGTTTATTAATGGCTAGTGAAGGTTCAATGACCAGAGCAGAAATAGAGTCTAAATATCCCAACACATTTAGTAATGCAGGTGGATTTAATTGCAGACATAGATGGGCAAGAGAAACATCCAGATCAGAGCAGTTAATTAAACCAGATAAAGCATCATCACTTATAGATACTAAAAAAAGATTTAACCCTGTAACTGTTGAAGGTATCAAAGTTGGGTAAACTAGCAAACATACCAAAGTTTGATAAGCAGTTCTGGAGGGAAGTAGGTAACGAAATTACCGATGAGATACGAGTACAGACACAGAAGAAGGGTAAGGATGTATTTAATAAAAGATTTAAGTCATATAGTAGGGGATATGCAGAGCGTAAGCCTCGCATAAGAAGAGGTAGTGGAGGTAATAAAGTAAATCTAACACTTACAGGTGATATGATGAATGGATTGCAGGTAAGAGGATTTACTCCAGATAGTGTTACAATCGGATGGAGTGGTACAAATGCAAAGAAGATACAATGGAATGAGGATATGGGCAGAACAGTAACAACAGCGAAAAAGCCACTCAGTAATGACTCCATAAAGATTGTACAACAAGAGGCGAGGCAAAGAATTAAAAGAAATGCAGACAAAGAAACTGCAATCCCTATTAACTTTAAAATAGGCAGATAGATTTCATTAACATGGAGGAAACAATGGAAGAGCAAGTACAAGAGAATGTACAAGAGGTGGCTACTGAAAGCCAGAGCAGTACAGATAACATAAGTGATCGTGAGTCTGAACTGTTGCGTGAGGTCATGCAAAAGAAAGAACGATTACAGAAAGCAGAATCTAAGATAGCTGAACTAGAGAAGGTTCAAGAGGCTGAGAGGCAGAAACAGCTAGAGGAAAATGAAGAATGGAAAACCCTCGCTGAAGAAAGAGCCAAAGAGCTTAGTGAGCTTACTCCTGTAGTTGAGCAGTATAAAGCTGAACGCACAGCAGAAAAAGATAAACTGCTTTCAGACTTCCCAGAAGAAGATAGGGAAGATTTTAAGGGATTGAGTCTAACGGTGCTTAGATCAGTTCATGGTAAAATAATTAATCAAAAATCGAATATTCCAAGTGTAGATACATCTGATTCTACAGGGATGCAGGGTTATGCTACCTTGAAAGAGGCAGTAAAAGATCATGTATCTGGGAAAATAGATAGATCAACTTATGAGCAAATTAAAGAAAAGTTCACATCTCGAATCGGTAGATAACAACCCCACAACAGGGTTAGAGATTCAAGGGGATATTAAATCTGCTATTACGAAAGATAGGGAGCATATCTATATGGTAGGGAACGAGCAAGTTCCTTATGAAGAAGGCTTTAGAATGTCTGTAGGACAGGAAAAAGTACCCGGTGCAGATATACGCTCAACATTTTCTCATATTACTCAAGATAAGTGGGATTCTATATTTGGAAAGAAACGGAGTAAATAATGGCAACAGGAGATAGCGGTAATTACGCAGGTAGCCTTTTAGAGGTTATCGAGGCAGAGGCTATTCTTAAATTTAGTGAGGCAAGTGTATCTGTGCCTTTGGTGTCTCAAAAGAGTGAACCAAAAGCAGACCAGATTACTTTTATTGCTTATAATGCAGGTTCTAACACAGTAACATCAGCAGATGTGGCTAACACAGCAGAGGGTACAGTAACCCCTTCCACAGCATTGGATTCTGAAAAGAAAACAATCACTCTGGATATGTATAGTGTGATGCTACCAATCTATGATGAGGCTAAACTATCAAACGCTGATGATGTATATGCTAACGCAGGTGCATTGGCAGGTAACGCTATGGCATCTAAGTTAGATTCTCTAGTAAATGCTTTGTATGATGGTTTCTCAAACGCTGTGGGTGGTGCATCTGCTACAATAGATGTGGATGATCTTTTCCAATGTCTTGCTCACTTAAAAGAAAACTCTGCTCCCGGTCAGCCAAATGCAGTTCTTGATCCTAGACAGATATGGGGAACTTATGGAATCCATAATGACCTTATTACACAGGCTCAGTTTGCAGGTGCAGGAATACAGGACGAAGGTGCTAGAAGTGGTTTTGTAAGCAGAATCGCAGGTATTGGAATCCATAGCTCACCAGAGTTTACAGTAGCATCTACTGCTGTTAAAGGTGGGGTATTTGTACCAGAGGCTTTAGGCTTTGGTTATGCAGGTGAAATGATGAGAGTAGAAGAGTACAGGGAAGGTTCTTTCCTACGCTCTAACATCGTGGTTTCTAGTTTCTGTGGTGCTACAGAGATTATTGACGGATATGGTGTTGAAATGCACTCAAAGGTTACAGCTTAATAGCTAACTAATAATATGGGGGGTGGGCAACTACCCCCCTGCTTAAAATAAAGATTTAAAATATGCCAGAAAGTATAAATAGTAAATTAAAAGAACAGTATGATCACGATGATAGTGGGGGATCATTAGATACTAATCTAGGGGATTTTTTAGATTCTGAAAGTGCATCTGGTACTTCTAATAATACCAAGTGGAGGAATTGGGCAGAAGGTACAGGCACTAGCTTAAATACAAGACTTTTTAACAAGCATGGTGGCTCTGGTTCATTTATGACCAGATGGAAAAATTGGGTAGCATTTAGTTCAACTCATTCTATCAATTTCGATGGTTCTAATGATTATTTAGACTGTGGTAATCCTACAGGTTTACAGATTACAGGTGCTTTTACTATTTCATTGTGGGCAAAATTAGATTCAAGTGCCTCTGATGGTACTTTATACATTATGGCAGGTAAAGATGCTTCTTATAAAGGTTGGAATTTGCAAAGGTCAACTGCAAATAAAATAGTATTCTATGCAGAAACAGGAACTCCAAGTAATTTAAGTGATATTGCAACTTCATCATCAACCATTACAGATTCTAATTGGCATCATTATGTAGGGGTTTTTCATGGAGATGGTTCGACTCAATCTAAAATATATATAGATGGTTCTGATGTTACGAGTAATAGTGGTTCTACATTTAGCACTATGACAGATTCTGGTGGAAATTTGCAAGTAGGTAAATCACCGAGGCAAACAACTTTAGGATGGCTTGGACTCATTGACGAAGTTGCAGTTTGGTCAGTTGCTCTAAGTAGTAGTGATGTTACTTCCATATATAACAATGGTAAGATAATTGATCTTAGTAACTCTACAGCTTATGCAGTAGATCGGACAGCTAACCTTAAACTATGGCTACGCTGTGGTGATAAAGCCGAACCAGAATCCAATACTGCAATCGCAAGACAGGACTTCTATACAGACTTTGATGGTACGAATGATTTTGTAGATATTGGTGATTTTGATAAAGCATCTGGTGGAAGTAATGGAGCATTTACAGTTATGGCTTGGTTTAAAGCAAACACAATAGGTGCATATGATACCATAGTCAGTAAATGGAATAATTCTGGAACACTTAGAGAATGGTTATTTAGACCTAATGATGCAAGTAAAATAGAGTTTAGATTATTTGATGAGTCTGCTGATAAAACCATAGGAAGATTTTATAATACTGCAATATCAACAGGTATATGGTATCACTATGCTTGTACATACGATGGCTCGACAGGAAGTGGTAGTAATGATGGAGTTAAAATTTATGAGAATGGGGTAAGGGTAGATGATACTGATATATCTGGAAGTGATGAGGCAAATTTTGCAGGGATTGAAAACTTAGGAGGTTCACTTCAGATAGGTTCTCTTTATGATTCTGGACAAGCAAATTTTTTTGATGGTGCGATGAGTTCAGTTTCACTTTACCAAACAGTACTCGATGCTCAAACCATAAAGCAGTTTGCAAAATCAAGGTTTACCCCAATGCGTGATAATCGCTTTTCTGTAGTGGATTTTGATGGTACAAACGATTATATAACAAGTTCAGTATCAAATTTTAGAAATACTGATTCAAGTGGTGGAATTACTGCATGGGTTAAATTAGATAGTACAGGTTGGATGACTATATTTTCATCAAGACAAGCAAGTTCTACTAATTACTACGTTACTCTTGGAATTGCAGGGGGAACAAATGGAATTTTTGTCGCATCAAAAAATAATGATTCTGCAAGTGATGTTAGAGGAGCTACTGATATTAGTGGAGGGGGTTGGCATCATGTAGCAGTTATTAGTGATGGCTCTGAATATAAACTTTATGTAGATGGAGTTCTTGAAACACTTGGAACTAATACTAATAATGATGGAGATTGGTTTGCAGATACAACAAATACTGATGTTATTAGGATTGGAGATAATACAGGCGGAACAGGTTATTTCAATGGAGACATAGCAAGTGTAGCGGTTTATTCTTCACTATCAGAAGATGAAGTATATGCTCAGTATGCTAAAGGCATTACAGCAAATCATTCAAGTGATACAAATTTAGTAGGTTATTGGAGAATGGGCGATGACATAAGTAAGGCATATCCTACTATAGCAGATTCAAGTTCTAACTCAAATGATGGTACGATTACAAATAGTTTGTCTAATAATGTAGCACAGCAAATGGTTGCAGGTTATGATTTAGGTGCATTTGAGAGTACGGGAGACGAGGTAAGTGGTGAGTTAATTCCAAATAATGATTTTAGTACAAATGATTCTACAGGATACACAAGTATAGCATCTGGGTGGACTTTTAGCGGGGGTACTGCGATATGGAGTGGTACAAGTGGTGGTACAGGGGGATTTTATACTGCAACAGATATATTTGATGATACAAGTGCATTATATAAAGTTACTATAGATGTAGCATCTATAAGTAATTGTAAAGTAAGACTGTTAAGAGGTGGTACTGATGTAGTAAGTGTTCATACTGATACAGCAGGAGTGTATACTACATTTTCTACAATTACAGGCACAGGCCCAGCAGTTGTAGGATTAACTAATGGAAGTGGAACTACTTCTTGCGTACTAAATAGCATTAGTGTACAAAAAGTCCTTCAATCAGCAGACCTAAGTGACACTTACCCTGCCATCATCGATGTAACTCAGCCTGTTCTTGGAGTTAATTTAGTTGATGCTAATACTAACTCAAATTGGGAAAGTAGTGGTAGCAATACGATTGGAAATATTACTAATGGAATATCTATTACTTATGTTGATAATACTGTTGGCAGTTTTGCCTATTTAAGAGATGTTAAATTAACAAGCACAGATTTAACAGTAGGAGCAATATATAAATTAACTTACAATGCTTATTATTCTGGTGGTAGTGGTAATCCTTATGTTGAGGTGTATAATGGGGCAGTGAGCTTTAATGGGGATGCTATAACAACAACAGACACCTCTTATAGTATTTATTTTAATGCGGTAGGGGATGTTTCCTCTTTTGTTAGAATACAAAGTATGAGTTCAAGTAATGTGCTTTATTTAACAAATTTATCTCTTCAAGAGGTGCGAGGAAATGTCGGCACAATGACCAATATGGCATCTTCTGATTTAGTCTATTCCTCAGTTCTACCAGACCAATCCTTTCTCACAGGGGTAAACTCTGCGTATAACTTTATAGACTTGGATGGAAGTGACCAAAGCATTTCTGGTAGTATTTCAAGAGGTGATGCAATTACAGAATTTACTTTTTCAACTTGGACAAATATTGATAGTTTTAGTGATTATGAAAGAATTTTTAGTGGAGATGATGGTACAGTAAGAGCAGGGTTTCGAAGCACAGGAAAGTTTACTTTTCATCCAAATACAGCTATTGGAGATACTGATTCTACAGGTTCAGCTTATAGTACAGGTCAATGGTATCACACAATGGTAACCTATAATAAAGCAACTACTACTTTAAAATATTATCGTGATGGTGATTTAGCTTTCACAAAAGATGATTGTTCATCTTCTGATATGGATATATCTGGTCTTTTTTGGATTGGAAGTTATCGAGGAATTGCTTTGTTTTTAGATGGTTCTGTTGGTCAAACAGCTATCTGGGATAGAGATTTAAGTAGTGATGTTGGCTCAATCTACAATCTTGGCAGACATGGCAACTTACTTGATAGCTACTCAGATAACTTACTTGGTTATTTTGCGATGGGTGCTTTAGATGCCTCAACAGGATTATCTGATTCAATAAGCACCATATATGATAGGTCTGGAAATTCAAATCATGGAACTCCACAAAATGCAGATGCAGGAGACTTAAAATCACCACCAAACGCACAACCTAATGGCTATGCAAAAGGTGATACAAATCGTTCAACAACAACACCTTAGAGGAATTAATTATGAGTGAAGAAAATAGATGGTCAGATGACTATAGTGGTAAGTGGGCAAGTAGGGCATATATGATTGTGCCTGTAGCTGATATTGATTCAGCAGATGCTCCTACAGACTCAAATACAGTCGCAGAAATAAAATCATGGATGGATACCTATGGCTATGAATATACCTCAGATATGAGCAAATCAGAGCTATTAGAGGCTATTCCTGTATCAAATGCACTTATTGGTAATGCAATACAATCAAGCAAAGAAACG
>VTLG01006605.1_pt1 | contig 12481 bp, 10 predicted proteins | sample 4694571 | NCBI WGS metagenome assembly VTLG01 (sample SAMN12604809, study PRJNA352737) | marine metagenome | biome: ENVO:00000447; feature: ENVO:00000209|ENVO:00000569|ENVO:01000036; material: ENVO:00002151; isolation source: viral sequences binned using virsorter ... | reverse complement strand
ATGCGACTTTTTATCAAAACGCAGGACAAGTTGCACAAGGTGTTTATCAATTCAACATAGGTGACCAACAGAAACCCTGTATGTTTATAGACCACCATTTTGCACATGCTGCTTATTCTTATTTTAGTTCCCCCTATAAGGACGCCATTTGTCTCTCAGTGGACTTTGCAGATAACATGGGGTCATCACATAGTGTATACTACTTCGACGACGAGAGCATCATTTTTCGTCCTTTTAGAAGGGGTGGCGATTTTGCTATTGGTTCTTATTATGGTCAGGTCTGTGATTATCTAGGTTTCTATCCATCACTTACTGATGCAGGTAAGGTAATGGCTTTAGCAGCTTATGGTGAAGCAAATAAAGATTACAAAGATTTTTGTTGGCCGAAAGTAGTACAGATGGGTGATATATTTCACGGAGATCAATATTTTCATACCCTGTCTAGGTTTGGAATAAAAGATTTTCCTGACCAGCGAGTTTTTTCTCCACAACTAAAGGGTGAGGGTGGCACTCCATCTCCTCAGTGGTTAGATAAGAAAGAATGGGATAGTGATTTATCAAAAAACATCGCTGCTACTGCTCAAAAAGTTTTGGAAGAAAGCATTTATAATTTTGTAGAAAAACTTTCAAATACATTGGGTAATATGAGTGACAACCTTTGTTTAGCTGGTGGTACAGTTTTGAATTGTGTGAGTAATGGTAATCTACTCAATAGTGGATTATTTAAAAATGTTTTTGTTGCTCCTGCAGCCGGTGATGATGGTTTGTCTATTGGTGGAGCATTGTTTCTTGCTCATCAGTTGAATAAGAATCGTAAAGATGAAGTTAATCAAACACCTAAAAAGAAAACTATGCATACATCTAGAGAAGTTTTTGAGGGTGGAAAAATATATAGTGAAGAAGAAGTTGAAGACGCTATTAAGTCTAGTTCTTTTACTGGTAAAAAATTAAAAGATGAAAATATTATAAACCGAGTGGTTGATTTTATTGACGAAGGCAAAGTGGTGGGGTGGTTTGAAGGCGGAAGTGAGTTAGGTCCAAGAGCGTTGGGACATAGAAGTATCTTAGGTGATGCAAGAAATCCTGAAATGAAAGGTATACTGAATGAAAAAGTAAAACATCGTGAAGAGTTCAGACCTTTTGCTCCTGTTGTTCCTTTAGAGGATGTTAAAGAATGGTTTGACATACCTTCTCAGGGGTCACCATTTATGTTGTATAGCGTTAAGTGCCTCCAACCTACACGAATACCTTCAGGGATTCACGTTGACGATACAGCACGACTACAGACGCTCACAGAAGACACTAACGGAAGGTTCTACAAGTTGGTGAAAGCTTTCGGTGAAAAAACAGGTATACCCGTGATTATTAATACTAGTATGAATGTACAGGGAGAACCAATTTGTGAAACTCCTGAAGATGCGTTGAAATGTTTTGAGGGTACAGAGATAGATGTTTTGGTATTGGAAAATTATCTAATAGTGAAAGAGTGATATGAACATAATAGGCTTATACGGTTGTTGTGGTTGGACACCAGATACAGCATGGTTACATTCTGCTGGTGCATCTTTATGGATAGATGGTAAACATACTTGCACTATAGGTGAAGAGCGACTTTCACGAGAAAAGTATGATGGAAATTTTCCTACCATGTCTATTGATTATGTTTTAGATGCAGCAGAAATAACTAAAGATGATGTTGATATAGTTGCTTATGTACAAAATATACATTCGCCATTGAGATTAGATGCTATTACTCAAATACTTCAAAGGGAGTTTCCAAACAGTAGAATAAAGTTTGTGGACCATCATCAATCCCATGCTTGTGCAACTTTTTTTACATCACCGTTTGAGAAAGCGTCTGTTCTTTCATTGGATGGAGCAGGTAATAGTTTTCCTATGGGTCCGAATGTTGCTGGTTATGAAACGGGTTTGTATGCTATTGGAGATAGAAAAAAAGGTATCTATGTGGTTTATCACTCTATAAACGGAACAAAACCTCACAATACTTTTAACCTAGGTCAAGTGTATAATAATATATCTAGATGGTGTTATTCCCAAATGGAGCCGAAGAAAGCACAGGCTATTGATAATCAATTTATTTTTATGGAAACTGCTCCCGGTAAGATAATGGGTTTGGCTGCATATGGTGATAAAGGAAAAGTTGATTTACCAAACTTGTTTGATATAAACAGTGATAAGTTTTACTTCCCTTACATCTATGATCGAAAGATGCCAGAGGATAAAGACTTGGATAAGTACGAAGCAAAAGATGTGGCTGCTTGGTTGCAATCTCAGTTTGAAGAAATACTTATAAAGTTTTTTGAAAACCTACCAATGAAAGCAAAGAACATATGCATTGGTGGAGGATGCGGTTTGAATGTTATGTTAAATTCGTTGTTGCTAAAGAGAAAAATATTTGATGATGTTTACGTATTCCCTGCAGCCAATGATTCTGGTTTATGTTTTGGTGGAGCTATATATGAAGTTTTTAGAGAAGAGAAGAAAATAGTATTGCCAGAGTACTTGGGATTCCTAGGTAAAAAATATAGTGAAACAGAGGTGGAAAATGCCTTACAAGAAGTGGGATGAAAAAGACTTATTAAAGAAAGTAAGTGAAGATATTTCTAATAATAAGATAGTGGCTTGGTTTCAAGGTGGAAGTGAGTTTGGACCAAGAGCTTTGGGTCATAGAAGCATATTTGCTAACCCTTGTTGGGTAGATGTTAAGAAATATTTGAATGAAAAAATAAAGTACCGAGAGGGGTGGCGACCTTATGCTCCTATTGTAATAGAAGAAGAACTAAATGAATATTTTGATGCATATGATAGTCCGTCTAACGCTTATATGCTAATGAGCTATGAAGTAAAACAACCAACCAAAATTCCTGGGGTTACACATAAAGATAAGACAGCAAGAGTTCAGACGGTAAACATAAAACAAAACAGTAGAGTTTATAATTTACTAAAATTTATTAAAAGTAAGATAGGGGTTCCTATTTTACTGAATACTTCATTTAACTTAGGAGGTGAACCTATTGTAGAAACTCCGAAAGATGCCTTAAGTACCTTTACTAATTCAAATATTGATGTTTTAGTAATGGAGAATTTTTATATAAACAAGGAGGAATGAGTATGGCAACACAAGAAGTTTTTAATGAGATATCTGATCTCGTAGAGTCTTTTAAGAATGAGCATGAAAAGAATGCAGACGGTAACAAAGCCGCTGGATTGCGAGCAAGAAAAGCAGCTACTCAGTTGAAGAAGCTTTTGACTGACTATAGGAAGGAAAGTATAGAAGGTACTAAGGATTAATGTCTATTGCTCTTTTAATGATGATAAAAGATGAGTTTAAAAGCACTCAGAAGATTATTGAGTCATTAGAAGATGTTGTTGATGAAAAGGTTATTGTTATAACAGGAAATAATAGAGTAAAAGAGAGTGGAAACTCTAAAATACTCTATTATCCTTGGCATGATGATTATTCAGCCCCATTAAACGCTGGATTAAGGCTTATAGAGTCAAAATGGGTGTTTAGAGTGGATTTTGACGAAGAAATAGACGAAAATACCCGAAAAAAGGTCCAAAAAACGGTTGATTTAGATGATGAGGTTTGGGCATACGAAGTAAGCCAAAGAGGTTATTTACCCGAAAAAAGGGTGGAATTTGGGGTTAAAAAAGTAAAAAAATACAAGAATTACACAAACGCTGTTGATGATACGTGTATTCGGTTGTTTAGGAACGATCCAAGAGTGTTTTTTGAGTTTAATCACCATGAAACTTTATATAATTCACTACGGAGGTCAAATTTAAGGTTTGAGAAGTCAGACATAGTTATTCATCATTGGGGCAAACTTAATATGAAAGAAAAGGCGCCCTATTATTATAAGATAGCAAAAGATAGATTAAGGCGATACCCTGAAGATTTTCAAAGTTATTACTATGTGGGTACATCGGCTGAGTTTATCGGAAAGATAGAAGAATCATATCAAGCTTTTTTAGCTGGGTATAAAAAACATGGTACAGAGTACTATCGTTTACCAATGGAACATTTAAAACGTAAAAGGAGATTTAAAAATGGCTGAGAATAATTCTATTAGTCTAGAGCAGTTGGAAGAAAATCGTAATAATCTTGTTCAAGCAGTGAACAACTTAAGTTCTCAAAAGTCCCAGTTGCAGGAGCAGTTGGAAGGTGTTCAGAATGCTTTGGCAACTAACCGAGGTGCCTTGCAGTATGCGAGTGCTTTGATCACAAGTATTACTGGCGAAGAGGCTGCTCCAGAGGTTGCTGGGGAAGAGCCTGCTAGCGAAGAGGCCTCTGTAGATTGGTCGGATAACGGAGGTGATAGCCAGGACAATGAAGGAGTAAGTCTGTAATAAGTCATTCTATAAATGTTATAAATGTCTTTTTCAAAAATTTGACTCATATTTATTTTAGGAGTTTTATAGGTTATTTTGTAATTGTTTAAGTTTAACTCTACTGCTTTGAACAAAAAGACGATGTATACCTTCAGAATGACTTTATAGTCAAGAAGTAATATACAGATTTATAACATTTATAAATGGAGAAAATAGATGGCCGAAGTCTTTGTCTCGCCTGGCGTCTATACTCAGGAAATTGATGACACTTTTGTGCCTGCTGGTGCGGGTACAATTGGTGCCGCTCTTATTGGGCGCACAACATCTGGTCCTGCGTTTAGGCCAACTCAGGTAAATAATTTTAGTGAATTTACTAAATCATTTGGCACTTTGGATGTAACTAAATACATGCCTTATGCTGCCAAATCTTATCTTCAGAATGGTTCACCCCTAACAGTTGTTCGCGTTATGGGTAGAGGAACCGTCCAAGCCGGTGAAGTTGGTGCTCTTGCTTTTCCTGAAGCAAGTCAAACGTCAACTTCCGCGATTTCTGCTTCTAATGTTTGTTTAGGTTTTGTTAGAAAGAGAAATGATACGACTACCGACATTCTTTTGAGTGGTACATATAATAACTTTGCGTTGTCTGCTGAAGGCACAATTGTTACTGGCCTTTCTACTGTAGAGTCTGATGGTAATTACATCAAGAAAGTGTTGGGTACTGATCCTCTTACCGCTCATCAGGGCGACCAGTTAACTTCTTTGTATGTGGATTCGGTGTTTAATTTTGGTAGTGCTGCTGGAACTGTTAATGGTGGGACAGCTCCATTATTTGCTACTTGTACTGCCGATGGTAATATGTTTAATGATATAACAGGTGGTTTTGCAGAAGCTTCTACTCCTTGGATTGTTTCCCAGAACATGAGTACTGTTACTCATCAGTTGTTCAAGTTTCACACCCTTTCTGATGGTGCAAACATGAATAACAAATATAAGATTTCTGTTACTCAGGTTGATATCAATAGTTCTAACACTGCTTTCCCGACATTTACTGTGTTGGTTAGAAATGCATCTGATACGGACGAGAATCCTGAAATTTTGGAATCTTATACTGACGTTAATTTGAATCCTGATTCCAAGAATTTTATTGCTAGAGTTATTGGCGATAGAAGGACTCAGTTTGATTTAACCCAAGATCCTCCTGAAATTTTGTTTAACGGTGACTATCCTAATAAGTCGCAGTTTGTTAGAGTGTTTATGGGAAGTGGCTATCCGGCTGAATCTCGTCCTGCTGGATTTCAAGGTGTTAGCAGTTTGGATATGGAAACTGAAGGTAATGTTTCTTGTAGTGCTGCAAGAGTGCCTACTAAAACTAATCACCTCAACACTGTTAGTGCTGTTGATCCTAGAATCTTTGTTGGAGTTAATTTTGCGTCAGTTGGCTTGGCCGACAGACTGAAAAAGACTGTAACTTCTCCTTCTGGTACTACTTCCGCTGACAATGGTGTACTTATTTTTGCTGCTGCTTCTGATTATTCTAGTAATAGTGGTGATATTACTGGTTATACTATTGTAGATGAGTTAGGTAGTAGCTCTGGCAATTTTTCTTCCATTAACAAGGTTCGTTTTACTGCTCCGATGTTTGGTGGTTGGGATGGATTTCAGCCCCGTAAGAATCAGTTGGAAACCGAGGTGTCTACAGGCACTGATACTCTTTCTGCTGATTTTGATAAAGCCATCAAAGTATTACAGAATCCTGATGAAGTTGACTTTAATCTTATCGCCATGCCGGGTATTCATTCTTCTGCTGGTGGTTCGTTAACGGACCGTCTGCTCAACATGTGTTCTAATAGAGGTGATGCATTTGGTATTATTGATATTGCTAATAGCACTTCTACTGGATCTGGTTTGGCTTTGTCGGTATCTAATGCTCAAGATGAATCGGCAAAATATAATACTAACTATGGTGCTGCTTATTATCCGTGGGTTCGTATCAATGATATCGCTAATGATAAGTTGGTATGGGTGCCGCCTTCGGTAGCAGTGTTTGGTGCGTATGCTTTTAATGATAGAGTTGCTCAGCCTTGGTTTGCTCCTGCTGGTTTTAACCGTGGTGGTTTGAATAATGTTCTTGAGGTTAGAAGGAGATTGACACAGGGTCAACGTGATGATCTTTATAACCTGAATGTTAATCCTATTGCAACTTTCCCTGGTCAAGGTATTGTTATCTTTGGTCAGAAGACACTACAGAAGAAACAGTCTGTATTGGATAGAGTGAATGTTCGTAGAATGATGATTGAGGTGCGTAAGACGATTGCTGGATTCTCCAGGCTCTTTATCTTTGAACCTAATACTGTCGCTACTAGAGAGCGTCTATTGACTCAGGTTAATGACTATCTTGCCAGCGTACAGGCTGCTAACGGTGTCAATGAGTTCAGAGCGGTATTGGATGAAACCACTACTACACCTGATCTTATTGATAGAAACATCATCAAGGGTAAGATATTCTTGAAGCCGACCACGGCTGCTGAAATTGTTATCTTTGACTTCACTGTTACTCCGAATGGCGCTGCTTTTACCGAGTAATAAATAATTAAGGGATGGGGTTTCGGCCCCATCCTGTTAATTTTTTTTACCATTAGTGTATTTATTATAAGAAGTTTATTAAACTAAAATGAAGATGGAGATTTATAATGCCACAGCCTTTTGAAGTAAATGCGATGCTGGCTGACACCTTTGAGCCGAAGAGACAAAATCGTTTTCTCTTTCAGTTCACTGACGATACATTGCCGGCTTATATTGCACGAACAGCAGGTCGGCCGTCTTTTACACAGGAAGCGATTACCATTGACTACCTTAATACCAAAAGATATTTGGCAGGTAAGTTTGAATGGAATACACTGACTATTGGGTTGCAAGATCCTATTGCTCCTTCAGCTGCTCAGAAGGTAATGGAGTGGGCAAGGTTAGCACATGAAACGATTTCTGGTAGAGATGGATATGCTGCTTTTTATAAGAAGAACTTTAGCTTGATCGCTCTTGATCCTGTTGGAGCCGCAGTAGAGAAGTGGGAAATTAGAGGAGCATTTATTACGGACGCTACGTTTGGTGATTATGATATGGCTTCTAGTGAGCCGATGCCTATTGAGTTGACTATCCGTATGGATGAGTGCATACTCAGATACTAAAATAGAATATATATATTTTTTAAATAGTTTTTTTAGGTTTTATTTTTTAGTTTTTTTTAACTGTTTTAAAAGGATAGGTTTAAATGACAGAAGAGATCAATGTTGATTTAACAGAAGAAGAAGCAACTAGTTTTCCAGAACAGAATTTGAATCCTCAAGAACAAGCAGCACAAGAAAGAGCATTAGAAATGGGTAGGACAGCCGATGAAGTTTCTGGCTTCAAGGTGCCTACCGATTTCGTTTCTATTCCCTCCGGTGGAAAAGTTTATCCACCTAACTCACCATTACATAAAGTAACAGAACTTGAAGTTAAGTTTCTTACTGCACAGGATGAGGATATTCTTACCTCTCGTTCATTACTAAGGAGCGGTAAGGCTATTGATGCAGTTTTATCTAATTGTCTCATGGATAAACGAATCAACCCTGAAGAACTTCTTTCCGGTGATAAGAATGCTTTGGTTACTTTTCTAAGAGTAAGTGGGTATGGGCCAGAATATTCTGTAGATATGGATTGTCCAGACTGTAATCAAAATTCTAACTATAAGTTTGACTTAAGTCAGTTAGAAATGAAAACTTTGGACATTGACCCTATAGCAGATGGCCAAAATAGATTTGCTCTTGAACTACCTTCAGGAATTATGGTAGAGTTTAAGTTTCTCAATAGTGCAGAAGAAAGAGAAATTTCTGATGCTCAAGAAAAGATGAAGAAAACAACTAACTCTCCGCTTGATAAAAATATTACTACTAGATTAAAGAATTTGTTGTTATCCGTAAATGGTGAAGTTGACCCTGGTTATATTAATCAGTTTGTTGATACTTTGAATGTTAGAGATTCTAGAGCATTAAGAAAACATATAGGTGATAATACTCCTGATGTTGATATGGAACAAAGTTTTGAATGCTCCTACTGTGGACACAAGGGGGAGGTGGATATACCGATTACGGTAGGTTTCTTTTGGCCTGACGCCTGAAAATAAAGGGTTAATCTTTAGAGAAGTGTTTGATGTGGTTTATCACGGAAAAGTTAGTTTCTCTGATGCTTATAACATGCCTGTTTTTTGGCGTAGGTGGTGGATACAAAAAGTACAACAAACATTAAATGATCAAAATAAGGCTCAGGAAGAGGCGAACAGAAAAGCACAACACCGAACTCCTAAGTCACCATCAAAGTCAACGAAACGCCCATCAAGAACTCCTAAAAGATCACCTAGAAGATAAAATCCTCTTGTCTATAAACTTGGACAAGGGGATATTTATTTTGTGTAAAATTATTTACTTGTAATCGGGGAATTACAATGAAGAATAAAGTTGTAGAGAGAAGAAATGGCAGATACCAAATAAATGAGGGTATTTTTGACATTATTAAAATATTAATTACTGGTAAGTCGAGTGATTTAACAAAGATAAAAGATAAAAAACTTTCTAAAGCTGGTAAAGAACTGAAGAAAAATATGATTGCCGTGGATGATGCTCTTGAAGATGAAGCAAAAAATCAAGGCAAAACCAAGGATGAATATATCCAAGATATGCTTAGTAATCTTGGTAAGAGATAGATTTTTATAAACAAGTAAGATGGTGATGATTTAATGGCCGAGCAAGATATAAGTAATGTATTAGGTAAACAACTTAACCGTGTTGCTGAGCAATTGCAAAGCGGCTTTGGCATGACTCTTAGTTCTGCAGCTCAAACTGCCGCGGAGCTCGATGGGGTGCTTGCAAAGACCGGTGAAAGTTTAAGTGCGCTTAGTGATAAAGCTGGTAGTCTTAATGAACAAGCTTTTTCTGAATTAATAAAAAGTATAGAAGGACTTGGTGACTCGGCAACCAAAGCCCAAAAAGGGTTGATTAATGTTTGGAAAGCTAGCGAAAAACAAGCTGGGGTAGCTGATAAGATAAGCAAAGGATTAAGTAGCCTAAGCCAAAGTATTACTAAATTTATTCCTGTTTTTGGTAAAGACCTACAACGTGGTTTAGATAGTGTATTTAAGTCAATAGGTAGTCGGCTAGCTCGATTGACGGGCTTTAAAATGCTTGGTGGGGCCGCTGGTAAAGGGATTTTGGGTGTGATGGCTGTGGCTGCTGCTGCAATTGTAAAACAATTCAATGAGATAGAAAAAGCTTCTGTTAGTGTATCCAAACAAACAGGCTTAACAGGTAAGAACTTAGAAGGAATAAGAAAAGCTTTTGTAAGTGCTCAAAATTCTTCTTATGCTTTAGGGATTAGTATGGGAGAGTCTGCTGATGCAGCATCTGCTCTTGTAACCCACATGGGTAATTTCCGTAAAATAAATGCTGATTTGGTAAAAACTACAGCTGTAATTTCTAAGTTTGCTGGAATTGGAGCTGAAGAGGCTGGTAAGTTTGTAGCTACTCTTTCAAAAGGTTTTGGAATGACACAGCCCCAAATTAAAGATTTTTCGGATAGAATGAAAAATTTCGCCACTTCAACAGGAGTTAATGCAAGAAAGGTTATAGCGGATATAGCCAGTAATACCAATCTTACTGCAATTTATTTAAGTAGAGGTGAGGATTATCTTAAAAAGGCCGCCGTACAAGCTCAAAAATTAAATATGAGTATGGGCGAGTTAGACGCCGCAGGCAAAGCTTTTATGGACATAGAAGGTGCAGTTGATATTGTTGCTGATATTAATATGTTTACAGGTAGTTCACTCAATGCTATGGAAATGTTCAATCTTTCTATGAAGAAAGATCATGTTGCTATTGCTCAAAGACTAGGAAAAGCTTTTAATTCACCCCAAGGAATGATGAGAATAAAAGAATATCCTGGTTGGGCTGAAAAAATTGCAGGTTCGTTTAACATGACCTTGGAGCAGGTCAGAAAGCTTGGTAAACCACTAACTGCAGCTGATAAAGAAGCCGAATCAATGGCCCAGGCTCTTGCAAAACAACAAACATCCTGGGAAACGGTATCTAACCGATTAAAAGGCGTTCTTCTTCCTGTTATTAATAAAGTAGCATTAAAAATCCTTGACATTGTTAAAGATATAAGGAATTGGGTAGGTGATAGCTCTGATGCTACTAGTAATTTCAATATAATAAAAAATACACTTGGGGATGTATGGGAAATAGTGAAGGGCATAAGTAGTGGCTTAAAAACTGCATGGGATTTTTCAAAAGGTTTAATGGAGTCTATAGGTCTTACGAGTGGGGCTGGAAAACTTGGTGCGTTAGCGGGGACCATAACTGCTATTGCCGGTGCTATTAAAATTTGGAGTAAGATAAAAACACGATCACCGAGCGGGAATCAAAGAGATCCTTTATGGGTCCAAATAAAGGGAATGTTACCTGGCATGGGCGGTGGTGGAGTTGGAAGTGGAAATTTGGTTGGTGGACAAAGGGTGCCTGATAGATATAAAGAGCAAAAACAACCTGGGAGATTTAGAAGAGCTGCCGGTTGGATGGGAAGGTCAAGGGTGGGACGAGGAGTAGCTGGTGCTGCAAGTGCTGCTGCAGGTATGATTCCTACAGGAATGGGTTCCAAAGCAGTATCTATGATTGGTAGTGGATTAAAGAAGACTGCTGGAGTAGCAAGTGCCGCAAAAGGACTTTTAGGTAAAACTGCTTTAAAAAGTGTGTTAAAGAAAATACCTATTGTAGGATTAGCAGCAGGTGCTTTTTTTGCATACCAACGAATGAAAAGTGGTGATTATCTCGGAGGTATATTAGAGTTAGGATCTGGTATAGCTAGTTTATTTCCTGGTATTGGTACCGGTGTATCGGTTGCACTAGATGCTGGTTTGATGGCGAGGGATGTTGCAGGAGGAACACCTGCAGCAGCAAAAGGAGCTATGGTAGATAAACCTACCTTGTTTATGGCTGGTGAAGAAGGCTTGCCAGAATTGATTGTCCCTGTAGGTAGAATGGCAAAAGGTATGCCCATAGACGCTGGTGTAGCGGACGCCCTGGGTGGTATGGGAGTTGCAGGTTATGCACGTGGCGGTGGAACTGTTGCTATGAGTGCTTTATCATCAGGAATGTCAGAACAACAAAGTAGAGCAGGATCTCAGGTGGTTATTCAATCTCAATCAGATCCTAAAGCTCAAAAAAGACTACAACAAGATCAACAAATAAAAATGGAACAAGAGCGTCAAAAGCAACGAAAACTAATGACGGAGATGTATAATAAAGAATTACAGGTGCTTGAAGAGGAAAATAGAAATGCAGATCAAATAGGTTCGGCAGGGAGGAATTGGTTAGATGCTATTAGTGATTGGCTTAGTGGGGGTCGTGATATAATAGGAGGCATTGATAAGATATGGAATTCAAGCCTTAAAGATATGTATAATATGCTTCCTGAAAGTATTCGTGGTCCTATTAAGGCAGTTTATGATATGCTTCCTGAAGAATGGCAAGCAAGAATTGATGAATGGGTTGCTGGAGCAGAAGAGCATTGGGCTAATTTTAAAACAAATCTTGCAGGATGGATCGGTGATAAATGGAATTCATTAACAACTAAAATAAGTGAGTGGGTTGGTGTAGTTGGTGATAAAGTAAAAGAATATGCAGCGTCTGCTTGGAGTGCTATAGAAACAGTATCAGGGAAGGTCTGGGGTGCTGTTGAAGAAGTATGGGGCGGTATTCAAACTGTAGCAGGTGGAGTATGGAAAGGTATTGAAACTGTTTCTGACGAAGTTTGGTCGGGCCTTGGTGATGTAGGTACTAGCATAGCAGATGCGTTTAGAGAGGGTGGAATAGTGCGAGAGGCTTGGAACACTATGACGGGCACTATCAGTGGTTTATTTGAAGAGGGTGGTTTTATAAGGACTGCTTGGGATGGTTTTGCTGGGTTGTTTGGAGAGGGTGGTTTTGTAAGAGATGCATGGAATAGTTTTGCTGGTATGTTTACTGAAGGCGGACTTATAAGTGATGCATGGAATAGTTTTTCTGGGATGTTTACTGAAGGTGGAATTGTAAGGGAT
>VTLG01010120.1_pt1 | contig 12485 bp, 11 predicted proteins | sample 4694571 | NCBI WGS metagenome assembly VTLG01 (sample SAMN12604809, study PRJNA352737) | marine metagenome | biome: ENVO:00000447; feature: ENVO:00000209|ENVO:00000569|ENVO:01000036; material: ENVO:00002151; isolation source: viral sequences binned using virsorter ... | reverse complement strand
TTTGATCCATTCAAGTGGTACTTATTGTATCCACCGACATTGACCACTGTTACTGTGTAGTTGTATGTAGCCATTAGTTCACTGTCAATGATCCTGCACCAGTGATGTCCACTGTGCCTGTGATGTTGATCTCTGAAGTCACTGTAAGATTTCCTGCCACGTTCAAGGTTCCTGAAAGTTCAATCGGTCCAGCAATCAGTGCATTGCGACCAGCTTCAACACTATGAACCTCGTCAAAGCTAGTCTTATATTTGAGAATTCCGTTCTCAATTTTGAAGTCAATCGGCATTATTCACTATCTGCTTCTTGTATTGTTAATTTACCTGCATCTACTTGTTGTTTAATTTCTGCATAGTGTCTATTATCTGGATCAACAGGGACAAAAGAAGATTTACCATCGATGTCAACTTCAATACTTTTTTGACCAACAACAATTTCAGGTAGATACTTTGCGTTTTCGTAAGTATTCATAATTCTGCATCTACTTTAAGATTGTATATATAAAAATCATACCCAGTATAAGGATCAGTAATCCACATTAACTTATTTATTGTGTGTTGTTGAGAATAAGCACTTAAACTGTGGTTTGCTCCATTACCTAAGTTACTTCCGTGATATGTAAATTTACTAGCATTTCCACTCCCATCAGTCCAAGTTACTGTTGGAGCAGATCTCATAGTTGTAGGTAAAGTATACCAAGTATTGTTTCTAGCATTAGATCCCCTGTTACTAGACCCAAAAAGATAGTCTGAGGTTCCATTCGCCAATTTATGGGCATAGTAATACCTTTGACACCTAGCTAACTCATCCGCATAACTCCTATGCTCAAACGGGGTTGCCACATTGCCAACCTCTAGTTGAACGCCAGAGAGATACCATGTTGAATCAACTGTTCCTAATACAGCAGTTGTTGCACCAGTTGCAGAACTAATGTCACCAGCACCCCAGGCCCCAGCACTTGCACTAAATGAAGTACCAGCACCTAACCCCCAAATAACCTGTAAACTTCTTCCATTATCTGTAGCCCATGTTCCAGATTGATCACCTGCTACTGTAATACTTTTTCTTTCCCAAGTATTATTCGAATTAATTGTATAAGTGAAAGGGTAAGACCTATTATCTGAACCATTATTTATTGCACCACCATGCGTTCCAGTAATAGAACTACGAACATAAAATGAAAGGGTTACAGTTTCTGCATTAGAAGTACCCCAATTAAGATGTGAAACTGTATTGCCTTCTAATCGTGTGCCAACAATTAACCTTTGACTAGCAGTTAGAGAAGCATCTGCTGTTGTTATTAATATTTTTAAGGAATTTTTAAATCCTGTTGGGACTACTGAAGATTCCTGACTAATTGTAAAAGCTCCATCTGAACTATGATAATTAAAAAATCTATCTAAACTATAATTTACTGCTGCCCCAAAACCTGTAAACGATGTTCCTCGTTGTGACACTTGCATGGCTCCGTTAATAATCATATTCCTATGACTTAATGGAGTTGAAGGGACAAAATCGGAGTTAAAAGTAACCGCACCAGTAGAAGTCAAAGTGCCACCTATAGTGGTATTGCCCGTCGTGGCTAAAGTGCCGTTTAGAGAAACATTCCCGTTAGAATTAGCAACTGTTAAAGAAGCAGTGCCGTCATTTGCTTTGATGTTGGTTACTCGAATCTCACTTGCCATTTATCAACTCGGTTTAGTGGGCCATGTAATTTTATCTGGATCAGATTGAGTTGGTACGTCCCTTAGATCCTGTCTATATTTCTTCCATGATGCTGATACGTTACCACCTGTTTCTTTTGCCTTGACCACCACCCAATCTGTTTGACTTAGTAAAAGATCTCTTTGTGAACGAATACGCTTCCATTTTTCTGCGGTCTGGTAAGTGGCTAAAGCATCATCGTCTTTGATGATCTTAGATCCGTCCCATTTTAAGTGATAATAGGTTCCTTCCAAATCAGAAACGATGTGACCACTTTGGGTCAACCCAGCAACATCAACATCTACTTCATGTATTTCGTAATTTTCACCAGAATAGTCGTAGGTTTTTCGCTCATCTGGTGGTGTTCCTGTGACAGTGGTGACGGATTCTAGCCAAGTCCAGTATTCAGGTTTAGTGATGCCTTTGACTTCCCTTCTGCACTCCCATTCAAGTTCTTGAATGCTGATTACTTTTGTATCTTTAATTGCTACAAACATTTTATTTCACTCTAATGCACTCAAATTTAGAAAAATTAGGGTGTTCACTAGCAACTCCATGAATTTGAATATAGTCTAATCTGTTAAGGTTTAACGCTACACTTATATAATTGTTTGACCAACTGTTAGCATTATGATGTCCCCTAAGTGTAAGAACATTATTAACTTTTATGCTTACTTCTTGTGCAGCATTGTCTATTCCCGCATAAGAAATTTCATATAATCCATCTTTTAAACAAATGAGTCTATCGTAGGCTATAGCAAAGTTTTTATTATATTGAAGGGTGCCGTAAGTTGTGCCCCTATATTGTGTGTATATATGAGTTGCTGGACTACCGGCCGTATCTTGTTGCCCTCTTACAAGGAACCCATCGACACTCATATAACTCGTATCCCTTGTAACTTCGTCCCAACTCTTACCATCAGAACTACAGATCAAATTGGTCTGTTCCATTGACCGATCTCCACCGACCAGTTCATGAAAGTAACGGGTTTCAAAGCTCTGGTAGTGATGTGAAGTATGGGTCGGAGTTACTATGTCAAAGGCTTCTGTGTTTCCGTTTGTTCCCGAAGTGGCATTTGCTCCAAATTGGTGTACTCCAAGAGTAAGATCAGAAGTTAAGTGAGCGTAAGATCCATGACTTGCCGTAGGATCGTCAGTAGCATTACTCCCATTATCAGTATCACCAATAAATAAATCTACTCTTGTCCTTGATTGGAAACCTCTTTGGACAAAATTAGTGCCAAAAGAAGGTATTCTCATTTTCATAGAAGTAGGAGAATCAGCATTACCACTTAAATATATTCCAAAACCTGATGATTTGCCGGGGTCAAGTTCAACAGTGAACGAATCTCCATCAGTTTCATCAAAAAACACATCTCTTGAAATATTTTGCCTGCGAACCCCTTTACTTATTAAGTGAGTACCAGGCGTTGTCTGTGGTTTAAAATCTGCAAAAACCATATAGTCTGCAAGGACACAAGCAGATTCAGGAATAGGGGGACGTTTGGGTTGATAAATAGAAATTTCTTGAAGGGCAAGATGATCATTTGTTACAGCTCCTTTTACCAGAACCCCATCTACTTTTATATCAGAATTAGTGGTAGAACCACTCGTAAGGGTGTGCTGTAAAATATGCGTGCCAAAAGGTAAATTTTGTGCAAGAGTGGCGTCCTCCGCATCCGTGCCAGATTGTCCTCCAAATTTAGCAATCCCTGTTCCTATAAAAGTTATATGATGATAAGAGGTGCCGTCATATCTATAGATCCTAGCACTACCGTCTGTTTTCACATTATTTCCAGTTAAACAACTAAGACCATCATCCATACAATAACTAATATCATCACTAGAAGTTGCCAACATACTTGCATCTGCCCATGTTGCTCCTGTCCCTCCATTTGCCGCACCATTACCAAACTCTCTCCAATGGAAAGTCTTGGCTACTTCATGTAGATTATCTTCGTTGACTGATGTGGTGTGAGCTTCAAAAGTTGGGTAGAAAGTGTCATTTGCAACTGAAGCATTTGCCTTTGCGTTTGCGGCTGAATTACTGCTATCTACAGTTGAAGAATCACCAATACTTTTTGCATTGGGAGGTATACAAGTGACAGATGTTTTAATTGCTCCGTTTTCATCAATCCAATTGACCACACGCATCCCGTTATAGGGCCTATAGTAAGTCCCTGAATGTAACCATTTGGCAAGCCCCAAAGAGGTTGCTGTGTCTACCTTAGCCTCCAGTGCTGTTGCATTGCCTGAAGAGAATCCATTGAAAGGGTCGTAATGCTGTGCGGTTGCAGAAACAGAAAATTTCCTACCATAACTCACAACATCTTGTGCTGGGACTTGGATCTGAACTTTGGTTGAAGATGAAGTGGTGTCTTGGGCAATTAGTTCGATGCCATAAATCCTAAGATAATCACCATTTACATTTGACAATTTAAGAGTATGAATTCCTAAATTTGGTGTAGAATCAAATGGTATTGAAATTACTGAGGTTGCATTGACAAATCTTCCTGAGAGGGGGGAACTGACAGTTGTTGTTCCCTCAGTAAAAGTGGAGGAATTAGCAGTACCATCTATTGAAATATTTAGATCATTTGTTGCACTTTCAGTTAATGTTATCCAATTAACAGCATTAAAATACCCAGTTATCTCAATGAAATGTGAATTTGTTGTTTGAGCATTGTTTGAGTAAAACCAAACTCCCTGAGTCGAATTAACATTTGTCCAATTATTCCCGACTCTTCTAACCCACTCTCTACCATCCATTGAATGAACATTAGCCCCGTGTGTAGCAGTTTCCTGTTCAAGTAGTTGAATTGATGTAAATAAATGTCGCTGACTCCCAAAATGCACTCCTATCCTTGGATCATGAATAGGTTTTGAACCAGCAATGTCAGTGTAATAGTACATTCGACCATCTGCTTGCTCTGTGCCGTAATCACCAGAATGGGAAGTGGTATCATCAAGTAGTTTTCCAAGGTATGCAGGATGCAGTTTCTTGGTAATAATATGAGGTTCACCTTGAAGGTCGGCGGTTCCTAGTGCCTTGAAACCAGCGTTATCACGAAACTTGACCTGTTTGGCAGTATTATCGTAATAAAGCTCACCCTCTGAAGGGCTTGCCGGAGCAGATCCAGGAGGTAATATGATACTTGCCATTAGATCACCTTCAGAGTTCCGTTGATTGTAAGTGTCGCGTTAATTGTAACTGGTCCCATAACCAAACAATTCTGATCAGCATCAATTACTAGACTTTCATTACCCGTTCCAATTGTCTTTGAATTGATATAAAGTTTATCATTCTCTATACCATCACGGGTCTGATACATATCATTACGAGCAGGTCCACCGCCATGAAGAATCTGAGGATATATCTTTTGCATCAGCTATTTACGTCTTCAAGGATTGAAAGAACAACATCAATTGCAGATGCTGCGGAAGCATATGCTTTTACCACATCACCATTACTCCCATCATGTGTCAGTACAACTTTACCCATTGTTAGTTCAACTGTAGAGCTTGCTGGTACAGCAAGGTTGTGGCATAAAAACGCATCCTCATCTCCAGATATAGCAGTGTCTATATAGGCGTGAACCGTAACGTCATTAGTTGTCTTATTGGTCAGAGTGAAGCCTATTATAATAGACGATTTGCTTGAGGCACAAGTGTATAAAGAAGTAGGCGATCCTGAATTATTCGATAGCCCGCTTTTAGTTTCTCTTTTGAAATCATTAGCCATGTTTTAACTCTATTGAAATTAGCCGAGGGCTATAGCCATAGCAACTGCGGTACCGTTCAAGGTGGCAGTAGCTGTAGAAGAAAGTTTGTCGAAGGAAACAAGCCAGTTTAGGTTTGAATCCATAGTTGCATGAGCAATGTTGGTTACTGTACCTGTTATTGTAAGTGCAGTACCTGCAGCATTAGTCGCCAGGTTAACAGTTGTACTTGAAGTATACGATGAAGTCTTCACATAACCATAATAAGTGCCAGATGAGGTTATTATTCTTATAGGCCTTCCTATTACATAGGTAGATGTCGCATTCCCTGTAACTGTAACGAAACTATTACCAGCACTTCCACTAGCATTACTATCTACTGTCCAAAAAGATGCCTGCACTCCAGAAACTGCAGAAATCGCAGTAAGTCTTGCCGATAAAGTCGCAGATGCGCCACGAGCAACTGAAACTTCATCATCAACATCTTTAACAGCAGTTTGGAGAAGTTCAGTACTTGTCCTAAAATCCGCCTCAAAATTAGCGTCAGTAGGATCAGATGGTATTACTGTAGTAGGGTAAGTTCTTGTTGCTCCGGCTGTTGCCATTAGAGAACCTCTTTGATGTTAAAAGACAAGTCTTTTAGATTGTTTAGCTTATTTGAAAAGGTGACCGAAGGCAAGTCTGTAAAGTATCCGTAAATTGCAGCCCTAAGTCGGAGTTTCTGCATAGATGTCTGATTGCCACTAATTATGAGAACTGCGAAAGGCTTTGCCAATTGAGTTTGAGCAAAATCAGCAAGTGGATTGATCTCATCAGGATTTCCAGTAATCTTGCCATTGAATATTTTTGCAGATTCTCTGTTTAAAAAGTAGTAACTACCAGTCTTCAAGTCCTTACGGACAGAGTAATCTTTGAACTTATTGCCAACACCAACTTGAGGATTAGGGAATTTCACTGAAGATCCTGCCCTCATAATACCTACGAGTATTCCGTGCCTCAAAGATGAAAACCTGATCGGTGTATTCAATTTACCAGATGGCGGTGTTAACTCCACATCACCAGAAGCGGTAGCATCACCTCTAACCAAGGTTACTTGAGAAAGGGGTGAGTTATTTTTTGCTGCTGTTCCGTTTGTTGTGACAGTTGTGGCAGAATCAAAATCTGCTACAAAAGTGGATTGCTTCCTAGTTGCAGATTGCCCTGTTTCGTAAGGTGCAGTCTCTCCACTCACACTGATGGTCGGCGTTTTAGAGTAGGTGCTGTTCGAATACTTAGAACTGGATTCCTCATAACCATCAATCCATAAATGATTTCCTACCTTGATCGGATCACCGGCACCACTAGCGAGGTTGAATTCTTTCGCGTTCTCAATGCTGATGGTTCTTGCGACTGGGACATTTGCTAGGGTTGGGTAATCACTACCTAAAAAACGAGTCGAGGTTGTAGAAGCATCAGAGTAAGACTCAGTTACTAAAGTAGGAGTTATACTACCGCTACTTCCACCTCCACTTATAGCTATAGTTGGAGCAGAAGTGTATCCTGTTCCCCCATTAGTTATCGTTACTGTTTGTATAACGCCACTACCATCAGCAGTATAGGTACCAGCAAAACCAGATCCCCCACCACCACTTGCGGTCAGAGTGCCACCTGATGTGGTGTAACCAGTCCCCGCATTAGATATGGTCAACGCATTTATGGTAAATGTATCTACAGCATCTCTATAATGGACACCGCCAGTTGCCTGCATACCGCCTGTTGTGTCATTCAAAGTTCCTCCCAAAGCAGAAGACCTTTCAAATGTAAAAGATTTAGATGTCGGGACAGTTGCAATTGTAACCAATCCATCATGTGCCGCAGAATCATGAATGTGGACCTTATCGCCTTTTATAAAACCATGATCTGCAGATGTAACCCCAGTGACTGTTGTTGCACCATTTGCGCCCGTCAATGAAGTAAGAGTTTGCTGGTTTGCCTTCGTTATATTGAAAGTTATCTGTTTCGCAGTTGAGTAGGTTACAAGATATGATCCTTCAAGATTGTGGATATGGCTCCCATTAGTTACTGAAGATAAATTGTAGATTACGATCTTATCATTGTTTACTAGCCCATGGTCATTAGTAAATGTAGCAGTAGCAGTGCCTCCAGTAGAACTCGCATCCCAAACAAGAGAACTTATTGTATTCTGGTTGTTAACCTCTCTGAGAAATCGGCCTTTCCCTGATGTTACTTTTTGTATACTGCGCCCAGAAGTCGGGGAGTTCACGATTAGATTTGGCCTGTTATAATTTACGCCTCCTCCAATTGTTGCTGTTTCCTCAAAAACGGTTGAAACCTGGCGAGTAAGGTCTCCGTTTGTTCCAAAATTAGGGGCATAAACCGATATCTCGTCATCAGTGCCATCACCATTTCCTACTGCAACGACACGATGAACTCTAGTGAAAGCAATGTCGGCATCGGATGCTACATTCGCTGGATTTGAAAAGATAACATTACCCCCATATCCATCAGGTACTGTCCCATCAAAAGTTATAACTAAGTTATCGACAAGCGTTACAGTCCCAAGAGAGGCTCCACCAGTTTCAACAATTGCAGTCATTCCTTCGTAAATACCACTTGACCCACCATGGGTAGATGCCAAAGTAACTGTTTTCGCAGAAGCAGAAGATCCTGTAGCATCTTGTTTTATTGCATTAGTAGTCGGGTAAATCAAAGAAGTAGGAAGAGTCAAAGAAACATAATCGCCAACAGCAATCCCAGGGTTAGATCCTGGAGTATACGTTCCAGCATTAGAATTACCTAAGCGAATATTCATTAATCCTTTTCCTGAACCGTTGTAATTTATCTTGCCAACAGTAGCAGAACTCCCGGAAGTAGTTAATTCTTCAAGCATCCAATGCGTGATTAACTTTCCTCCGTCTCTCTCATTGAGCGATTTAAAGTCTACTTCAACATTTGATTTCTCAGTTTGTTTTGGGATGGGAATAAATCCTGAACTCACCTGAGTAATATTACCTTGGACAAAATTACCTAAGCTTGTAAAAACCCTTGATGCAACAGCAGCCTGATGTATACGTGCTCCTTTTGTCCCTGTTACAGAACCATCAGAATCATCGTTAACGTAGGCTTGAATTGTTGCGGCTGTAATGTTTACGCCTTTGTATACATCTGAATAGGTTGCTAGGCCAACAGTACCAAAAAATGTGGCATCTACGTCTTCTCCATCTTTTGACGTAATATCTTTGATTGTAACTGTGGTTGATCCACCGCTGTTAGTAGATGTTTTTACCAATCCATATTTAACCACATTTAGGTAGTGGGTCGCTCCACCTGGGGTACCTTCTTTATAAGCATCATAATGACCCATCGTTCCCCCAGTCAAAGAAAGCCCTAAAGTTAGGGTTGTTGCAGATGGGACACTTTTTACATAATAGTAATTTACATTAGATGGATTATTCGCATTTGCAGTAGATGATGGTTGGAAGTTTGGAATAGCCTCATCACTATTGTCCCTATTGATATATCCGAATAGTGTTCCTGTAGTATTTAATGTGAATTTATCATTGACCGAAAGCCCATGAGCATTTGATGTGGTAAGAACTAAATCCCCACTACTAGATGTTACTGTTACTGGATTGGCAGTAACCCAACGGAGAGGCAGATTTGCAGGAAATGAATTTGATCCTTCTGAGACCACAAAGGTTGATGCCCCGTGTGCTCCTCCTGATGCAACGGTGACACCACTTTCACTTGTTGATGCTGAGTCGTAAGAGAACACGAAATCATTGACGGTAGTAATCGTCTTAAAATCCGCTGAAGCCGTGCCGACTGCATTTACATTAATTGCTGAGTTTGAACCCCCTTTTGTTCTTACTGAATCGCCTGTGGAAAGTGTGTGTTTGTACGATCCACCATTATAGAAAATCCTGTAACCATGAAGAGTTACTCTGCCACCATTTATCTTTTCAAAAATGTCTTTTGCTAAGAAACTGAACTTAACGTCGTCTGCCTGAAACCTGCCAAGAAACAAAGCACTAACCTGAGAATTAGCGTCAAGTGTTACTTTATCGTTTACGAATCCTGAAACCCAAGAGTTCCTGTTACTATCGTCCAGCATATTACCAGGACCATAAGTACTCAAAGGCTCTTCATCTACTGCAACACCAAGTATTCTGTCTGTTGTAAGTACAATCAATTTAGGTTCTCCTTGCCATTTAGCCTATAATACTCTTGTTCAAGCTCCTCTACAAGAGAGGCGGTTTCTTTCAATAACGACCATGCTTCAAACCAGTATTTTGGGTCATCCTTGTTTTCTTGCGACTTCTTGTTTAACCGATCAATCATTCTTAGATTAGATTCAATTTTAGATTTTGTCTCGTCATAAATCGAATCATCAATAAACATCTGAATTCTCAATAACGGTTATTGTACCATCACCAGAAAACTTTGTACTTAAACCGTCAATATTGAATCTTATCGTCCTGATGATCATGTCTACTGAGATAGAGTCTTCTTCTCTTGTGAACTTAATACGATCACCAATGTCTAAATCTGTTCTAATGTCACCAACTTCAAGGTCTATAATTGTTTTATTCAAAAGTGCTTTTTGTGCTTCAAGATAAGTTCTTGCATCATCTAGATTTTTAGTAACAGTAACCACATCTTGCACTTTACCACTATCCGTATTGCTAATAAGAACACTCTGATCCTTTTGATCTAACCTCGCAGGACTCACTGTTGTGTTTGTGATATTAGTTGTCCATTTACTCCTAAATGCTTTTATCGGATACGGGATCTTGTAACCAGCAGAAATAATGTCCTTGTTCTGAATATTTGTAAAATCCTCTGGAGTCTCAGCCCTGTCGATTACTGTTATCTCTTTATTCTTAATCCTGAAAAGATGATTTGAACCCTCAGCAATTTTACCTGCAAAGTCAATCAACTTAGTTTGTGAAGTAACCCACAATTCCAAATTTTTAGAAGAAGCATTCGGCGCTCTTGTAAAATCCATGGTGAAATCATTATCAGGAAACAACTTACCTGCTATGTACTGAAAGAATTCTGATACAGTTTGACCATTGCTTGAGAGGCCTGACACCAAAGCTGTGCCGACAAATACAGTTCCGCCTGCACCTGTATTACTTGAGTCCGTTTCAGTAATGTCAATCTGCCTAGATTTTATAGTGTTTGCGGTCGGTGCACGAACAGTTCCAAAAAAATTACCAAAAACCCCCAAGTTGTTAGATCCAGATGTGCCAGAAAGAGTTTCAGGACTGTTGTTAAAAACCTTAAAACTGTCTGAATCAATAACCTCTATTACTGTAAAAATACCATTGTAGTCAGCGTGAGTTAGTCCTTTTATAGAAACCTGTGTCCCAATAACACAACCATGCGCACCACTAGCATTTATGGTTACTTCGTCACCTAATTTAGAAACACTGCTTATTGTCAGTGTGGTTCCTGTATCCGAAGAAAGTGATGACCCAACCAAAACTCCATCGTCAAATATCTGAAGTGGATTAGAATTGTCATCAAACTTCATTTGCGGATTGTCAAATTCAAACCCATTTACCTTTGCTGTCTTAATCAGGCCTTTTTCACGGGTTACTCTGCCGAAACTGAAAGGTGCATTTTTCTTTTGAAAGTGTTTGACTGTAAAACCTGAAACTTCTGTTGCAGTTGCGCTGCTTATGGAATAGGTAAAACTGTTGTCATCAACTTTCGTTATCGAAGATTCTGAAACATTGAATGCACTAGTTGAAGAGTCTGTGACAGTTACCAAATCACCAGTGTTCAGGCCATGGTCGGGTGAATTAACCGTTGCAGTCGTACCAGCAGAAGTAATGCTTACTGCAGCTAAAGTGGTCAAGTCGGCATCAACTTCAACGGCTTGTTCTAGCAAGTCTTGATCTTTAAAGCTGTCTTCTAACAGAAAAGAGAGAGTGTCAGTGTTGTAACTTTTAAGGTACATCGTTCCTTCAAACAAGGCATCAGAAACATCGTTCTGCTCCCAATATATTTGCACCTCAATCTTCTGAGTAGGATCAGACAGAAGCTTTGCATATCCTCCACTAAATACAGAGAATGGGCTAAATCTATTGTCTGGCTGATTTGCAATGGTCAGATTCCCAAAACGTGTCCCTATATACCCACCCTTTACCTGACCAAACTCTAAAGAAGGATTCTTGGTAATGAATGGCGCATAATACGCCTTGCCGTTATAAGCCTCTGTACTCATGTACCAAGTCTTATTGTTGAATTCCATTTCGATCAGAAGTACATTGCTCATGCGTAATTAACCACATCTCGGTATCCAGCTTCAGCAGATGCTGTATTTGAGCTATTCATCATTTGCCCGACTTCATCCTCGGTATTTGTATAAACATTCACGTTCATATCTTGATCGCGAATTGCATCAATAATTCCTTGTAATAATGCTTCACTCATTCCTGAATCAGCAGCAATCTGTCCGCCCATTTGGTATGAGTCCATTCTTGACTGCATGATTGACTGAGATGCAAGAAGAGGACCGATAATACCGCCATCAACATATTTGCCGACCGGAGAATCATGAACAAACTGTCTACCAAAGGATGACTTTTGAAGGTCTTGTGCCATAAATCCTGTTTGAACTGGACCACCAGATTTATAACGAAATGTTTGCGGTTGTACTTTTCTAAGCATATCTGTTTGCTGAGATTCGGTCATTCCGCCACCTCTAAAAGTCTTAACGCCACGATCAGAGAAAATATTACCAACACTACTGATCACTCCGCCGATATCTCCACCGATTGCACCACCTATCCCTCCAAGAACTCCAGATACAATACCGCCTCTTTCTTTATCAAACTTCTTTCTCATGTGGTCAACAGTCTCTTTAATGTCTATAAGTTTATTGTAGTTTGCAGGAGCATAAACAGTATTGTTATACATACCAGCCAAGGTCCACTCCTGGCCCTCACCTACAGAATAGTGGACACCCTGGATTCCTCTAAGGTTAGTCCGATTTTCAGCAGATAAATTCATGTAATATCGATCATTAGCTCTACCGTCTCTGCCAATTTG
>VTLG01003118.1_pt1 | contig 12486 bp, 20 predicted proteins | sample 4694571 | NCBI WGS metagenome assembly VTLG01 (sample SAMN12604809, study PRJNA352737) | marine metagenome | biome: ENVO:00000447; feature: ENVO:00000209|ENVO:00000569|ENVO:01000036; material: ENVO:00002151; isolation source: viral sequences binned using virsorter ... | reverse complement strand
ATACACATTAGTATCTTATATGCAACCTATAAATGCAAAAAAAGGAAAAAAAATGTTAGAACCTGATTTATTATCGCTGGGCAAAATTCAGGATGCACTGAAAGATAAAAGCCCTGCACAAATTTGTAATGCTACTGGTTTGTCTCGTCATACAGTATATCGTGTGCGAGATGGGGCAATAGACAATGTAAATTATGAAACAGTGAAAGTGCTATCTGATTACTTCCTTGATAAAAAATGACCCACAAATTAATGTGGGCCAAAGTTTATTGAGGTAAAAAGGATCGTGCCACAGGCAGCAGCACGTTCACACAATGTCACAATAGCGTAAAGTTATTTGGACAGAAAGGGTAAAAATAAATGTCACACTATATGACTGCACTTGCAATGAAACAGCAAGGATTAAGGCCAGCTACAAAAGTAGTTTTATATTGGATTGCAGACCATCATAATTCAGAAACAGGCGATTGCTTTCCTAGCATAAATAGATTGGCTGTACTATGTGAGATGTCTAGGCGCTCAGTAGAGACACATATAACAGCATTAGAAGATCAAGGATTATTGAAAAGAATATCTCAATATAGAGATACAGGCGGCAAGACAGCTAATAGTTACTTACTGGAACTTACTGGAACTCTTGAGAACTCAGACGATACGCAAAATCTGCGTATGGGTAGCGAAAAATTTGCGCATGGGGATACGCAAAATCTGCGCATGAATAACCTTGTAAGAAGAAACCTTGGAAATAAAACCAATAATATAGATCAAAATGAAAAATATTTTGATAAGTTTTGGACTACTTATCCAAGAAAGATAGGAAAGGCAGCGGCTAAACAATCTTTTTTTACAGCTTTACAAAAAACAAAAGCTAATAAAATTATTGAAGCTGCGAGAGATTTTGGTAATGCTATGCAACACCAAGAGAAACAATTTATACCGCATCCTAGAACATGGTTACGTCAAAAGCGATGGGAAGATAAAATAGAAATACCAGAAATGAATGGTACAAAAAAAGCATTAGAGGAATTAGGATTAAGCTATGAATAATCAAAGAAATGATGAATTAAGAAACAACACAATGAAACTATTAGCTAGGTTAAACGCTCCTAGAGCCGTTCAAGGTAATACAGATGCACTTAAAACAGAAGCACAGTTTCTAGTGGATAAAGTTATTAAGTTGGCTCCTAGCAGGCAATACACAGAGTGGTTTGGCGATTTTGAAGAAGCTTTGTTAGGTAACTTAGAAACTAGAACATGGCCCACAGCAAAACAAATAGGTCAGGCTGCAAAAGAAATTGCTCCTAAACGTCCAGAGTTTAGAGATGATACACAGCAAAAAGGTTATCAACCTGACGAGCTAAAGATTAACGCTAAAAGAATAAATGAAGGACAGGATGTAGGAGAAAATTATATTTTTGGCACAATGGCAAATCAGATGGTTAGAATGGGTTTGGTTAAAGAAGAACAGTTGCAACCATACAAGGAATATCTTAACAATATGAAAAGAGGCTAAATTGTGATACAGGTTAGGCAGGCTCTCTCGTGAACCCTCCCTACACAAGAGCCTCCCCCCACTAGTTTGTGTATGAGTAGATTGGTGGGGGTTCCCTTTTCTTAGCAAATCAGTTAATCTACACTATATATGGTAGTACCCTATTAGGACGGACATATGAGTACAAAAGAAGAACAAAAATCTAAAATAGAAGGATCTGGTAGAAAAAAAGGAACAGGTAATAAAGTTCCAAGACTACTGAAAGATGCTATATTAGAAGCAGCAGATAGGGCTGGGCAGAATATTGTTTTAGCAAGATACGATGACCCAAGCAAAGCTGATCCTAGATTTGTAGAAGAAGTAAAAAAAGAAGGTATGATTTCTTACCTAGAACATCAGGCTATAGAAAATCCACAATCATTTATGTCACTAATGGGTAGAGTGCTTCCCATGCAGATAAGCGGTACAGGCGCATCTGGTGAACACGTTGTAAAACTTACATGGAAGAAATAACGATAAATTATAAGCCTCGCAAACACGCTGAAGCTTATCACGATAGAACAGAACGATTTGCTGTACTAGTTGCTCACAGGCGATTTGGTAAAACTGTAGCAGCCATAAACGATTTAATTAGGGCTTGTTTTGCAGTAGATAAAAAAGACGTAAGGGTAGCTTATATAGCTCCATATCTTAGTCAGGCTAAAGCGGTAGCTTGGGATTATGCGTTAGAATACACCATTGACATACCAGATATAAAAATTAACCACAGTGAATTGAGGATAGATTTTAACAATGGAAGCAGATTTCGCCTCTATGGTGCAGATAATTACAACGCTATGCGTGGTCTTTATTTTGACGCAATAGTTTGTGATGAAATGGCAGACTTTCCGCATTCAGCATGGCCTACAGTATTACGTCCTTCATTAACAGACCGAAAAGGAAGCTGTACTTTTATATCTACGCCAAAAGGTAAAAACGAATTTTGGGAATTGTATGAACACGCCAAATCAGATCCTTCTTGGTGGTCAGGTATGTATAAAGCATCGCAAACAAATATATTAGACCCAGAAGAGTTAGAAGAAGCAAAAATAACTATGGGTGAGGACAGGTACGAACAAGAGTTTGAGTGTTCGTTTGAAGCGGCTATTGTAGGCGCATATTATGCAATGGAAATGAAAACAGCTATGCAGGATAATAGAATTACAACTGTTCCTTATGATCCTAGTGTTGGTGTAGTTACAGCATGGGATTTAGGGATAGGCGATAGTACAGCTATTTGGTTTGCACAATATGTTGGTCAGGAAATCAGGGTAATAGACTATTATGAAAACTCTGGTGTGGGGCTAGATCACTATGCAAAAGAACTGAGTAACAAAAACTATCACTACATGGATCATATCTTACCCCACGATGTACAAGTTAAAGAGCTTGGCACAGGAAAGTCAAGATTAGAAACGCTACATAATTTAGGCATACAAGATGTAACAATAGCTCCTAAGTTAGCAATAGAGGATGGCATTCAAGCAGCAAGATCAATGCTTAATCGTTGTTGGTTTGATGAAGAAAAGTGCAATAGAGGCATAGAAGCGTTAAGACAATATCGAAGAGAATTTGATGAAAAAAATAAAACATGGCGTGGCAAACCATTGCATGATTGGACATCTCATGGCGCAGATGCGTGGCGTTATTTAGCTGTAGGAAAACAGACACAAACAAATTGGGGTGAACCCATAAGAAGGAATTTGCGTGGCATAGCATAATGTGTTAGTGTGCATCTAAGAATAGGAGATGCTCATGGCAAAACGTGGTCTATATTCCAATATTCATGCGAAACGTGAACGTATAAAAAAACAAAAAGCAGCAGGCAAGAAACCAGAAAGAATGCGTAAGAAGGGTGCAAAAGGCGCACCAACAGATAAAGCATTTAAACAAGCAGCAAAAACTGCTAAAAAACCCACAAGAAAAAAGAGCAAGAAGTAGTGGCTAAAGGTGTTGCACATTACTTTAGAGATGGCAAAAAGCATACAGGCGGTATGCACAAAATGCCTAATGGTGAAGTTCATAGCGGAAAAACGCATGGCAAAAATAGCAAAAGGTTGTATCATTTTGGTCAACTAAGTGCTACAGCAAAGAAAAAAGCAAGAAGGAGATCGTAATGTACGGTAAGAAAAAAGGCGGCAAAAAGGGCGGCAAAAAGAAGTAATGTCACAGAACGAAGAACGTATGAAGGCTATGCAACTGGCAGATATGCCATTGTTAGCCGATCATTACAGAAAGTTAAGTGACAGAGAAAATGCTGGTGGATCTACAGCTATTGCTACATCGGGCGGTGGTGGAAAAGGTGGTAGACCTGATATAAACCCAAACACAAATGAAGGTGCTGAAGCATTGGCGATGGCTCAACAGCAATTCAACAATGATGGTAGTTATGGTTATTATAACAACCAAGGTAAATATGTTCCGTTTTATGTAGATGCTTTGGATGGTGGTGGAATAGATACAAACGACACTTTTTTTGAGGGCGCTGGCCCAATCTCTACGTTATTAAATGTTGCCAAGATAGCTCCTTATGGTCAAAGCGAAACACCTAGAGAACAAATAGGATTTAGAGATATTACAGATATGAGAGATCGGGGTGGTCCACAAGCCAGCGGTGGCAAATTTCAAGGCGCAGGATCATACAGTGGAATGATGAATTTTCTTGATGAGCTAAGTGGTGCAACTGTTCCAGAGCGAGAAGAATATGTATATGATCAATATGGTAATTTTGTTCCTAGAAAAGTAACGTTGCTGGGGGGATAATGTGGCTGAAAAGAAAAAGGATAGCCGCCTCAAACGTGCTGGTGTTAGTGGTTACAACAAACCAAAAAGAACTCCCAACCATAAAACAAAATCCCACATTGTTGTTGCAAAAGAAGGTAACAAAGTAAAAACTATCCGATTTGGTCAGCAGGGCAAAACAGGTGATAAAAAAATGACAAAAAGAGCTAAGTCATTTAAAGCACGACACGCAAAGAATATAGCTAAAGGCAAGATGTCAGCAGCATATTGGGCTAATAAGGTGAAGTGGTAATGGGCAGACGTAGTGGTGCAACAACTGTTGGTGATTATGCTGGTGATCTTCTCAAGTATTTAGCTGACTTTGATTTTATTAAAAAAGTAGATGTTAAAGACGAAGCAGAAGATATGGCGAAATATATCTTAATGCAAAGGTCACAAGGAAAAGCTAATTTAATAGACGATTTGGATATGAAGCAGGCTGATGATCAATTTTTGTATGATTTTACGCCATTACATATGAACACAGAAGATAGATTAAAAAGAGCAAGTGACGCTAGATTTGAAGGTCCATATATTCATGGTACAGATGAAGATTTACAAACAATAAGTAATAGTGGATTTTTTGGCTCTAAAAACCCAGCCGTTTCTGAAACATATATTGATCCAATAAATGAAGGAAGGTTAATTCCTTTCATGGTTAGAATGCCTGATGAATTTGTTCATATTAATAATTATGGTAGAAATTTTAGAATGATTAATCCTTATTCATTAGATAAACAATCTGGTTTAGCGTTAGATACAGTTCTTTCACCTGACAGAAAAGGTGGGTTGTTACAAAGAGTTAGTCCTAATGCTTTTAAACCGAAAAAAGAAACACTTAACGTAGATCCAAATGAATTAACTCATATGAGTAAAAAAGCTCAAGATGAAGCTGAGTTTGTTAATGAAATTATTGATGTAGGATTTCCATCAGAAAAAGAAATGACAAATGTGGGTTATCCAACAACTACAGATTACATTTTAGATATGATGCCAGCATCCCAAAGAAATGTTACGAAAATAGATAACATTGTTGACATAGGCGGCAATCAACCAAAAGATGTAGCTCGTCAGGCAGAACGAAGAAAACCATCAGAAAACGTAATTGTCAGTGATGGAACTAGAATAAGATCACCATTCGCTAGATTTGATCCTGAATTTAAACATCTTAGAAACATATCTGCTTCAGTCGTTCCAGCTAGTGTAGGTATGGCCCAATTACTACAGAAACCTGATGTAACAAAAGAAGAGATAGAAGAATATTTATCTGGGGCTGGTTTATAATGTCACGCTTACTTGATTTTATTACAGGTCAAAATCGGAGAGATCCGCTTACTAACTATGGTTATAGCGAAGCGTCAGATGCTTTTCAAGAATTAACAGATATTATGAAGCCGCCTGATGTAGATAGAAGCACTTTAAATGCTGATGCTTTAAGGCAAGATGTGTTATATCTCAGTCCTCTTGGCGGTCTTTTAAGGGCATTGCAAGGATTAGAGCCAGCCTTTAGAGGCGTAACTGGCACAGGGGTTGGCGCAGCACAATCTACCTTAGAGGGCTTGGGGATGGGCGAAAATAGCTCTGACAGGCTAGGTAGAGATTTGATGGCAATTACTAACGAAGTGCCTTTTGAAGCAATTACCGCACAAATGGCAGGATTGTTGGGCCACATTGCAGATTATGCTTCAGGAGTTAAAAAATCTAGGCCGTATCTTTTGGGCGAAAAATTAGAAACTAATCCTGATGTAAACATGGTTGGTAAGGCTGGTAAACCAGCAGCAGTTAGAATTGATGGAGAGCGATATTCTTCCAGAGAAATAGCTGAGATAAAAAGGGCTGAAGAAAACTACATTAAAGAAGCAGGGATAGATGTGCCAGATTATCTGCGTTACCCAGATCAAGACGAAAAACGAGCAAAATTGATAGCCGCTGCATATGAAAGGATGAAGAATAATCCTGATGATCCTGAAGTTAAAAGGGCTTATGATGCTTTAATAGAAGAAACAATGGCGCAATATGAGGCATTAAAAGAAACAGGAATAAACTTCACTTTTCTTAAACCTGATATGCCTGATCCATATGCTGCTTCACCAGCATTAGGATATAAGGATGTTATAGAAAACAGGAACTTAACAGTATTTCCAACAGATTTTGGATACGGTAGTGATGCTGCTTTTGATGCTTCTAGAAACCCGATGCTTACAAAAGTAGGCAGAGTTGGAGATAAAGAAGATGCAGTAGCTAACGATGCTTTTAGGGTTGTTCACGATGCTTTTGGGCATTTAGGATCTGGCAATCCACAATTTAGAAGCGCTGGTGAGGAACGAGCTTTTCTACAGCATAGTAGGATGTATTCACCAGAAGCTAGAAGGGCAATGGCGGCAGAAACAAGAGGCCAGAATAGTTTAGTAAACTTTGGGCCATATGCAAATCAAAACAGAGGCGCATCTGGTGCAGACACAATATATGCAGATCAAAAAGTAGGAATAATGCCAGATTGGGCAGTAGATCCAGACGGTATGCCAGATGGCCTAGAGCTAAAAGAGTTAGAAGAAATTATTAAAAATTGGAATAATTAATGGCTAGAAGAAGAGGCGCAAAGGCAATAGGAAATCTTATTCAAGGTTTACTGGATTTATTTCATTATTCCGATAAACCTTTAGAAGTTATTGATCCTAAAAAATTTCTTACAAATCCCAACATTAGAGGACAAGAAAGAGATTTGAGTTATGGAACACGTTTAACAAAAATGGGCGAAAAACCAGAGGTTGTATTAGAAGAATATCCACCACAAACATATTATGGTAATGAAAACTATAGACCAGAAATGGGTTTGGGTGAGTACGTTCATCACACAAGACAGCCAGCCGAAGGTTTTTATGATATAAATGAGGATATAGATAGGTTTTTTCCTATAGCATTAGAAGAGGTTAAGGACTTAAATGCAAAGTACGATGCAAAGTTAAATCCTATAGAAATGAACAGATTGGCTACCAATAGAGCCATGAAATATGCAAAAGAGTTTAAATATTTAGGATTAAGTAATAGAAAATACCGTCCGAATGTGTATACTCAGTTTCAAAAAGTAATACCAATGGACGTGAGCAGACGAGATGGATCGGTTGGTGATCTGATCGAATATTTGAAAAAGGTTGCAGGCGAATGACAGAATATGAAATGGATGTAGATGACATTGGTTTAGGTTTTATGTCTGGTTACGAAAAGTATGATGTTGAGGTAATTAAAGAATACAAAACTGACACAATGCAAAAGTTTTATCGTGTAAAAGTAAAGGATTATTCAGATGCCTCTGACAACTTATGACGAGTTAAAAGCAAGCATTGCTGATTTTCTTAATCGTAGTGATTTAACTAACGCAATACCTGACTTTATAAGTTTAGCTGAAAAAAGATTAAATAGAGATATACGTCATTGGCGTATGGAAAACAGGGCAACAGCTTCAGCAAGTGGTAGATACAGTGTTTTGCCGACAGATTATGTTGAGGCAATACGTTTACATTTAGAAGTAGATAATAGGCCAATAGAATTAGTTAGTTACCATGAAATGCAAAGTTTGCGTGAAAATAACGATGATACAGGCGGCAAACCAACATCGTATTCTATAACTCAGGGCGAAATTGAACTTTTTCCAACTCCAGACGCAACATATAATATAGAATTTTACTATTATGCTGCGCCACCATCGTTAAGCGCAAGTCAAGCAACAAATGTTATTTTAACTAATTTTCCAGACGCATATTTATATGGTTCACTTATTCATGCAGCGCCATATTTACAGGAAGATGCAAGAATGAACTCATGGGCAGCATTGTATCAAAGTGCTGTTGATGCTATAAATGCAGACAGTGACAAAGCTAAAACTGGTTCTGGTGGGCGTAGAATAAAGATTAGGAGCTACTAATGGCAACTATTGTAAAACGTGCAACTAAAGGCGCTCCGCTTACGCACGATGAAGTTGACGCTAACTTTGAGAACTTAAACACAGGTAAGATTGGCGCTACTGGCGGCACAGTAAACGATGATGCTATTGTAAACTTTGGTAATAATACTGATTTACAGATTTATCACAATACCACTGGCAACGATGGTTACATTAAAAACAACACTGGTGAGTTATATATTCGTGGTGATAATATTACTCTTGGCGCAGTAGACGCAACAAGCCCAACATTTATTACAATGGACGAGAATGGCGCTGTTGAGTTATTTTTTAACAATAGCAAGAAATTAGAAACAACGACAGATGGCGTAACGGTAAACGGTGCATTAACTGTTACTGGTGGATTTACTACAGCAAGTCTTACTGTTTCTGGTGCGCTGAGTGCTGACAATTTAACAGCTACAAATGCGCTTACATCTGGTTCGGTTGTAACAGGATTAATTACGGCTAGTGGGGTGGTGACAAGCGCAGGGCTTACGTCAACTGGCGATGTATCCGTAACAGGTAATGTAACGGCAAGCGGAGATATTTCTGCCAGCGGTGTTACGGCAACATCTGTTACTTCAACAGGAAATATTAGTGGCGGTCATATATCGGCTACCACAGTGACAACAACAGGCGATATTACGTCTGGAAGTAATGTTATTGCTACTGGAAGCGTAACTTCTGATAGCATAACAGCAAATGGTTCCATCTCTGGTGGGGCTATCAGTTCAACAGGTGCGATAACGTCTAATGGCGGCATTAATTCTGTTGGCAATGTGACTGTAACTGGAGCGCTAAGTGTGACAGATGCAGAACAAACTAGGTCAAACCTCGATGTCGATAGGGCAGGCGAGGCACTGGCCTTCAGTATAGCTCTTGGGTAGTTAGAAAAGGAGAAAATCATGGCTGACGCAGCAAAAGCTACAATGGAAGTTACAGTCCTTCCAGATGAGATTGCAAAAACATTCTCAGCAACAATGACTGTCACACCTGAAGATGCAAACGATAAATGGTATTACAAGCTATCTTCAGTAAACAACACAAGTTCAGACCTTATTGCAGGGTCTTTTGTGGATTATACCGCAGTAGACAGTTCTACAGCGCCTACGGCAGTAGCAACTACAGATAAAGTTAAGTTCCTTTATATTAAAAATGTAGATGGAAATAGCGGCTCTGTTTATGTTTGCTTTGACGCAGGGGCAGTAACAGCAACAACTGATGATGCTATTGTTTTAGGACCAAACGAAAGTTTTGCGGCACGTTTGCCGAATTGTGAAGTATCTAAAATTCACGCTATTTCGTCAGCATCTACTGTTGAGTGTATAGTTTGCGCTTTGCTTGACGATGTATAAGTAAGAGGTAAGCACATATGGCTAATACGTTTAAAAACTACACAGCGGCTTCAGTTGGTAAGTCTGAAGAAACTGTATATCAAGTTCCACAAGGAACAACGGCAGTGGTTATTGGATGTAATTTAGCCAATGTGCATACCGCTCAAATTAAAATATCTGTCAAGGCTGCATATGTTCATTTGGTTAAAGATGTACCTTTGCCAAGTGGTGCTGCCTTGTCAGTTCTTGATGGAAAAGTTATTCTACAAGAAGGAAATACGGTCACGATAGAAAGTGACACAGACGAAGCGGTTGACGTTATATTGAGTGTTTTGGAGCAAACATGAGCAAGCAAAATGAATTAGTTCAGTTTTCTAGGGGCGCATCAGGTGGTGGGTCAAAGAACGTCATAATCAATGGTGCAATGATGTTATCTCAACGCCAGACCTCATCATCAAATGTTGGTAATCAATATGTTTTAGATAGATTTGCAGTATATAAGCAAAACACTGGAAGCACATATACCTGTTCTCAAAACTCTGTAACAGACTTAGCAGGCTTTAATAACTCGTTAAAAATGGATTGTACAACGGCAGATACTTCTCTTGCATCTAATGAAGAAGTTTACATTTCTTATAAAGCCGAAGGTCAAGACTTGCAAAGGTTTCAAAAAGGACACGCTACAGCTTTAGGTTTTACTTTATCGTTTTATGTCAAAACAAATAAAACTGGTGTTTATACTGTATCAATGTTTGACAGAGATAACACTAGAAAAGTAAATGGTTCTTATACTGTAGCTGATGCAAATTGGAACAGATACACTATCAATTTTCCTGCCGATACCACAGGCAAATTTGATGATGATAATGCTAGTTCTTTAGAAATATTTTTTAAATTAGTAGCAGGGTCAGACACAAATACTGGAACACTTAAAACGACATGGGGGGCATCTACAGATGCAGGAAGTGCAACTGGTCAAGTAAACTTTGCAGATAGCACATCTAACGATTGGGAAATTACTGGAATACAGTTAGAGGCTAACGATAACGCTACGGATTTCGAACACGAAAATTATGGAACAACTTTAGCCAAGTGCCAAAGGTATCTAAATAAGTGGACTGTTGATGCGTCAGGAGGAAGTTATAATTTCTTTGCAATGGGATATTCGTACCAGTCAACTAACGCTAATATAGTAAGTCAACTTCCTCAAAATATGAGAGCGTCACCATCTTTTTCGCATAGCGGCAATTTTAGATTATGTTCAAATGGTTGTGTTAATGTAACAGGTATTGCTCTTTCTAGAGCAAATACAAGAACTCCTACAATAGTTCCCGAAGTTTCTAGCGGTCTTACAGCAGGAGACGCTTATGGGTTAGGAGATAATAATGACGTAAATGCTTACATTCAATTTGATGCGGAGCTATAAATGAATATTACAAAAGCACAATATTATAAAACACATGAGAATATTGTTAATGTTAAAGCGACAATAGATGGCGAAGATATTTATGTACCTCAAGATACAGCAAACCGTCATTGGCAAGCCATACAAGAATGGGTAGCTGATGGAAACACTATAGAGGAAGCTGAATGACTGCATTAAACCCATATGTCGAGCGAGATAATAATGCGGTTGGAGCTAATATTGTATTTGCAGGAAAGCGTTACTGGCTAGTTGGGTATTGTGAAGGTGATGGCATTTGGAGCGATGATGCACAAGACCAAGGAACATGGGCTAATGATAGTGCGGCAAGCGGTAGTTGGGTTAACGATAGCGGAGCGTCAGGAACGTGGACGGACGCTTAGAAAAATGATACGTTTGGTTTAAGAAAAGGATTTTATTATGTCTACGACAGCAAATTTAGGTTTAACTAAACCAACGGTAGGTGGAAGTGATAATACTTGGGGTAATACACTTAACGCCAATTTTGATTTACTTGACACAGCCGTTAATAAGGCAATGCCTACTGGCGGTATAATTATGTGGTCAGGTGCGGTATCTGCTATTCCGACAGGTTGGGCATTATGCGATGGTACAAACGGTACACCAAATTTAACAGGTAAGTTTGTTGTTCACGCTGATGCAGATAGTAGTGGAACTTATAACGTGGGGGCTAGTGGTGGTGCAAATACAGTTACACTAGCAACTGGCGATATTCCTGCTCACAGCCACACAGGTACAGCCGCAAGCGGTGGGGCGCATACTCATACTGGCTCAACCAACTCAGCAGGCGCACACACGCACACTTATACAGATAAATATGTTGAACAAACATCTCTAATTCCAGGCATTGACATTGATTTTAACGCTACAACTTGGGACCCAAATGGGCAATTAACTGGCACTACAAGTTCAAGCGGAGCGCACACACATACAGTAACTATAGCTAGTGGTGGCGCTCACTCACACACGTTAACGGTCGATAATGCAGGGGGCGGTGGCGCTCACGAAAACAGACCACCTTACTATGCACTCGCTTACATAATGAAATTGGCTTAATATGACTTTAGTACCTTTAGATATACCATCTGGATTTTACAGAATAGGCACAGACTATGAGCAATCTGGCAGATGGCGTGAAGGTAGTTTAGTTAGATGGTTAGACGGTTCGTTGCGTCCGATTGGTGGTTGGCAGAACAGAAAAGAAGATTTTGCTTTACAGCCTATTAGAGGTATGCACGCTTGGGAAGCATTAAACACTAGCACTTGGTTAGCAGGCGGCTCACATAATGCTTTAATTGCTATGACAGGTGGCGGTTTGTGCTACGACATTACTCCACAAAACTTAGCAACTGGACGTAAAGATGCGGCTGTATCGGCAGGGTATGGTAAAGGTTCTTATGGTATTGGTTTCTGGGGTACGCCAAGACAACAACTTTCCAATGCTATTCCAGAG
>VTLG01007320.1_pt1 | contig 12489 bp, 7 predicted proteins | sample 4694571 | NCBI WGS metagenome assembly VTLG01 (sample SAMN12604809, study PRJNA352737) | marine metagenome | biome: ENVO:00000447; feature: ENVO:00000209|ENVO:00000569|ENVO:01000036; material: ENVO:00002151; isolation source: viral sequences binned using virsorter ... | reverse complement strand
TCATCTTGAGTATTCAGTTCTATACCGATAGGTCCGAACGTAGTTGTAGTTGCGTTGGACGTAGCAGTAAATGTTTTTTTAGTTGTAACTGCCATTGATAATCAATGCATATAGGATTGGTGCCTATCTTGTGGGAACAAGGTTATCTAGATCTTGATAGTATTTCATACGTTGTGTATTACCTTCTTGACTTGCTGTTTTTCTCTTAGCTCTTATCAGAACTTCTCTCCTTAAAGCAGAATCTTCAGCCATAACCTGTGCCATAGCTATATCAATATTCCTTAAGAATTGGTTATGAACTTTTTTATACCAATCTTGATCTGATAGCTTGTATCCTTCTGATTCTCTAAATCCATTCTTACGGTATTCTTCTAAACCTGTACGAACAGTAGAGTTTTTAGGTAGTATAACTCTTTCAAGATCTCTTCTTAAATCACCTGTAGATAAATAATATTGTAATCTAGAGCGTTGACGAGCATTTAAACGTACACCTTTATATGATTGCATAATCTCAGGAAGATTATATCTCATCATATTTAATGTTTGTTTTACTTCATCTACTTCTATGTTACCTTTATTATTAATTTTATCTGCAGCTACAATACTAACAGGACTAATAGCATTAAAAATACGAAGTAATGGATTTAAAGCACTTTTGGTTCCTTCAAACTCAGCATGGTTCATACTGAATGCTTTTCCAGATCTATCAGTACTTAAGATATCATACTTAGGTAATAAAGCTCTTTTCATTAGAATATCCTTTTGGAGAATCTGTGCTAATAAAGAATCAGCTTCTCTATTAATAGGATCTAGTATATTACCAATATCTTTAGATAAACTAGCAAATGGTATAACAGGTCTTATTTTACTAGCTAAAGTACGTGTGACCATCTTACCTCGGTTCCCTGAATTTTCAAAGTCAGCTACTGCAAAAAGTTCTTTAACTCCAGATAGCATAGTCTTATCAACAAATACAGCTGAGAACATAAATCCTATTTTGGAATACCATTCATCTGTTAGATTCTCACCTAATACATCAGCATTAGTTACAACATTAGCTGCCATAGCTGCTACAGTATTAAATGGTTCTATATTTCTATATGAAACCCAGGTATCACCTATCTTAATTGAATAAGGTGGTATTTTATTAAGTCTCCATAGATCTCGCCTTTCTTTATCATAAGGGTAGTCACCTGTCATATTACCTGTTAAAGCTGTTAAAGCTGTCATACCCATTAAAGCCTTTCCTGTAGCTAATCTACCTTCTAGTAAGGCTCTAGCTTGTCCAGCATCTTCAGGTCTAACACCCCACTTGGCTAATCTTTCAGGATCTCCAGAAAGTACATCTCTAAAATGTCTTTGGGTACGAGCAAGTCCAGGTACATGTTCAAGTGATAAATTTAAAGCATTAATACCAGTTCTAGCAAATGGGAAGAAAGCACGTAAGATAGGGACTTGGTTTAAGTCATCAAATATTCTAGCTACACCGTCAAGGTTTCTAGTCATAGCAGCTTCATCACCTGCCATAGTTGCAGCTTTATCATGTACAACCCATTTTCCATCCTTACCTTCTTTGAAAATCTCTTTACGGAAATTCTCTTCAGTTGCTTGTGCTACCTTTCTAGCATCATGTATATCTACACCGTCATCTATAGCTTTACGAATAGCACGATGCCGCATTTCCATACGACCAACTATAGTACGAGCAAAAGCATCTCCTGCTCCCATAGCATTTGTACTATATCTCACATATCTACTAGTATTAAAATCTACAAGACCGTTTAATACAGCATAACTACGCTTCTGACTTTCAGTACCAACTTCATCTATAGTATTACCAATAGCTTTCCATTGTGCTAAGTCTTCACCAAGGTCATATCGTATATCATAAGTCTGTGCTCTCTTATGAACACCAGCATCCCAGTTATATTTAAACATATCTAAACTTTCACCCCATCCTTTACGGATAGAATCAATCATAGACATAGCTACAACCATTTCTCGTTGATCGCCACGTGCGAATGCACCTAGATATGCTTGGAATGGCCTCATTAAAGAGATCATATTAGTACCAGTGATGGCTTTAATAGGGGTTTTTAAAGAACTAAGTATAGAATTATACCAAGTTGACAACAGTTGTTGCTCTTTCATACCTCTGATATCAACACCATGTACTGTTGATCTTCCCCAACCCATAGATGCATTGATAAAATCATGCACCTGTTCTAGAGTATTGATCTTATTACCACTAATAGCATGTATTTCCATCAAAGCTTTCATCTCTTTAACCTTACCATCTTTAGCTAAGCTACCTACAGCATCAAAATACTCATCTGCATCAGTATTTATCTGTGCTATACGCTGTTTAGCTTGTCTAGCAAGGTGTTCAGGTATCTGATCTAGCTGTTGAGCTACACCATCTAAACCCCACATAACACCAAAACGCTTATGCTCTACTAATAGAGCTTTCATAGCATCCATTACCTGTTCAAACTGTGTAGTGATAGGTACTTCATCAACCATCTCTACAGCACCTTGAGCTATTGCAGTAGCAGTATCAGCTAACATAGCCATGTTAAGCTGTACAGCAGCTTTTTGAGCTGGTGTTATAGTTTTAATTTCTACACCATCTGTCATAAAGACACGATAGTTATGAGGATCTTCTGTTAATAACTTCTTAAATCTATTAGCTATATCATTACCATCCATTATAATGTCAAGACCTTCTGCAATATGATGGTCTGTTAATTCTAATAGATCATTATATGACATAGTATTATCTTTACCTTTAAAGGCTGCTTCAACTAGTTCATCACGGGTCTTTTCTAAAAGACTAAGCCTTCTAGCATTACCACCTGTCATCTTCTTAAGTGAATAAGCAGTCCACATATGTTTCCATGAACGACCAGAACCTCCATTTTTTAGTTCTTTAATAGAAGTTCTAATAATACTCTTAGCATCAGAAGTTACAATGTCAGCTTTTTCAACATCTAAATGATTACCAGGATTAACTTTAGGATGTGATTGCCTTACATTGTCAGCTGCTTGTGAAGGAGCTTGGCCTGTTTGTGGGTCAAATACATCACCTTTTTCAGCACCTCTAGCATCAGCTATATCTTCAAGTCTCTGCCTTTCAGCAGCACTATCAACCTTTGTTCTTCTAGTTATACTACCTTCAAATCCTTGTTCTGGTACATCGATATCTATACCTCTAGTTTTAGCACCAAACGCACCTGACCCTGTAGCTTCTTTAACTTGACCTTTTATATTATCATGTATTTTGGCACCATGTGCTCTAACAGCATTAACATCAAACCCTTGTGCTTGTAATGTTTCAAGGATTTTTTTATGAGTAGAGTTTAAAGTCTTACCAGCTCTTATTTCCCATGCTGCTTTGTCAAAATCATTAGCCCATGTAATAGGGTTTGATTGACCAGCTCTAGGTTTACCACCTGCTATAGCATCAGTAGTAACAAAGTCAGTTCCTTTACCAAGTGTTTCCTCTATAGCATCATCGTATAGAGTTTCACCTGCACGGATACGAGCATACCTGTCAGCTTCTTGCGAGTCGAGGTTTTTATAAATGAACTCCGTTCTAGAATCTGAATGAGAAATACCCCTACCCTCAGCGAACGCTTCAGCAGCTGTATTTGTAGAAGCCGTTTCTGACTCATTAGCCAATCGGATGTATTCATCAGCGTCAACCTGGTTACCAATATCGTTCGCTTCATCTATAGTTTTACCAGCTTTGTATGCTTTCTTTGCAGCCCATCTACCTTTAGCAAATGAAGCAATACGCCAACCTACAAGGTTGACACCAGCACCAGCTGTTACAGTTTTAATTCTAGATAACCATGGGTTATCATCAGGATCAACAGCAAGTGCTTGAGAGAATGGCATCCAAGGAGCAAACTCATTAACTAAATTAGCCATATTAGCATCTTCAGATGCAGATGAAACTAAATCAGCAACACCACCTTCTGCAGCAATCTTACTTGTTTTACCTAAAAATTTAATATACTTAGTTCCTCTAGCACCTACTCCAGCTGACCTAGCCATCACAAGTCCACGAGTACCTAATCTAGCACCACCAAAAGCGGCGCCTCCTACAGAGCCTGTAGCAGCTGTAAGGATACCGAACTCAACAAAACCTCTAGCAAGTTTACCTAAAGCAGTTTTGTTTTCAGGAACCCAGTCATCAGGTATATCTAACCATGTACCAGATTGATAGTCCTTAGAAAAAGGATTCTCTGTTGCCTGTACAGGACTACCAAATAACTGACCAAAACCAGCTTTAAGGGTATCACCTGTTAAATCAAGAAAACCACCAACGCTTTCAGCAGCATCAGCAGCTCCACCTACAATAGCAGCTCCAGTTTCACTAAATACGTTTGGCTGTCCACCTTCTGCAGATACAGTAGATGTATCAGGTATACCGCTATATGCTCCAGCTGGATTTGCAGTATCTAAATCATTTAGGTTTTGTTGATAAGCTTCATCATGATTAAAATAGTTAGGGTGTCTTCTATCTTCAGGTGATATTTGTTGAGATTCCTCTAATGTCTGAGTACCTTGAGGTGCAGGAGGAAATTGTTCTTCTTCTTTTTCAATAAGTTCTTCTTCCATTAAGAGCCTCCACTAAGGTAGTTTCTATATATGCTGGTAGTTTCATCACGATACTTAGGATCATCATATAAATCTATAAACTGAGATCCGTGTGAACGAATCATAGCAGCTTTGCGTATAATATGCTCCATTCGATTTGGTGTTTCTTGTGGAGTTGCTTGTAATGCTTCGTCAATGGCTTCTTGTGTTAAGATACCATTTATCTTTTCTCTCATCTTGGGACTACTTTCATAATCTTTCCAAGTAGGAGGCATTTTTAATTTGTACCTAGCTGCTACGTCATTAGCAGTAGTCCATTCTAATTCATTCATAGTGTGTACAATCTGCTAAATTTTAGAGTTTAACAACATAAGCTCAGCACCAGATACAATACCTATGCCGTCTATATATGTAACTGGATATGGCTCACCAGATGGAGAAATATATGCCTCTTTTGGCAGTACAGGTAAGTCCTTTAATACACGATCAAGCCTTATTCTGTTAGCAATAGCTTTTGGGCTTAATGCTTGATTAACAAGTGTTTGAGATCCTTTATGTTTATAAAGCCAATGTAAGGTTCCAGGTGTCATAAGTTCTCTAAGTAATACAGCCTCAGCTGGTTTAGCTACCATTAAGTCTTCTCTACCCATTTTCTTGGCAAACATGTTATGGAAATCCCAAGCATCATAAGTATCAGAGACATCAGCTGCAGCCATCATTTGGAAAACTATACTTGGCTGATCTTTGGTGTTTAAGTTAATATCAAAGTCTGACTCTTTAATACCTAATTGTGTAGGTGTTAATTGTAGAATACCTTCTAAAGCACTGTTAGGATTAATTGATGCTCCCTCCTGTATGATTGCAGCTAAGTTTCTATTTCTTTGAGTTTTTAAAGCTTGCTTACTTAATCCAAAATTAAAGTTATTAAATCCCCCGTCATGGTATAGTTTATGACCACTAGCAATATCTGAGCTTAATTGTAATGTCTCAAATTTTTTCTTTACTATTTCAGCAGCATCTGTTAAGGCATCGTTTTTGCTATAATTAGGATTATAATTTGGATTAGGGTCTCCATTTGGTAGAGTTTTTGACGTTGCTAGCTCATAGATCTCTTGAGCTAATGGTACAACACCTTTTGTATCTATACCTGGTTCTCCTGTACCTGAGATACCATTAAAATACAGCTCCTCTAATACTTGATTATACTCTTCACCTAGTTTGCTACCAGGAACTTTGTCAATACCTGCCCGTACTCTCAAAGCGTCTCTTAGTATATTCTTTGATGCATCTACTCCTTCATATGCTTCACCTGTTAAAAATGGGTTCTCAACAATTATACCCTTATCTCTTAATCTTTTCTCAACTTCATCACTAATAATTAACTTTCTGTCTAACACCTTAAATTCAGCTTCACTAATCTGTTTATCAGCACCTGCTGCTTCTATTACAGCATTATAATCGTAGAGTTCACTTGTAGGTTTCTTATTTATTATCTCATCAAGCAGAGATACATCGTTCTCTGTCCCATCATTCTCAACTATACGGTCTATGAGAGCATCTTTTTCTTCTTGACTAATTGTAGTACCATTTTCTTCATGTCTTCTTACTGCTGCTCTAGCTTCATTTAGTACAATTTCTCTCTGTGCTTCATTAACACCTTCAAGATTCCTAGAATATTCCTTAGCTTTAGCATTGAAAAGATTATTTATATTAGATTCAGAGAAACCATCTTCACCATATAAATCAAACATGGTTTTCCCATTCATTCCTGGGACTTCCCACTCTTTTAAGGCTTGTATTAATTCCTCTCTATTGGCAAAAGCCGGGTCAGCTGCAGCTAGTGCTTTAATCTGATTCATGATGCCTGTTCTCCAGGCTATATTACCACCACCTTTAGCTCCAAGCTCATTATATAAATTACGGTTTACACTATGGGTAGTCAGTAAGGCTGCTTGTATCTGTTTTTTAGTAGAATCTTTATCCTTTAGAACAGTCATTAGGTTTAGTTCATTAGCTTTAATGCTATTCCATAAACCTTCTTTACGAACCTGCTCATAATAAGTGGTAGCTTGGGTCTGTTCTGTTTTATTAAGCTTAGGTATGAACTTAGCTGTTAGATATTTTGAAGTAAAGCTACCTTTATTCTCCATGTAATACTTAGAGTATACATGTTGACTAGCAGCTTCATATCCTCCTACCAATCCATCTTTTGCATAATCCTTAACTTGGAACCATTGACCTGATTTATCCTGAACCCACTCTTCACTAGATCCTAGTTCAGCTAAACGCCATGTACCAAAACCTTCAGCTGCTTCTTCAAGACGTGCTCGTGCATATCCCATTTTTTCAAAATGAGACAACTTACGAATCTGTTCTTTCTCTGTTTCTAAGAATGCAGCTTCAGCTCTCTTCTGAACTTCTCTGTACTTAGCTTCTGAATCAAGCTCTAGTTGATCTACCTCAGCTTTAATTTTATTATAGGTTTCATTCTTATCATAATCTCTGGTTTCGTAAGCTTCTCTACCTTTGGCTATTTCATTAGCCCAATACATCTTAGTGGCATCAACTGCCGTCTTCTGCATGAAGGTGTCTAAAGCTTTTTTAGTTGATTTGAAATCAGCAAGCTCTGCGTCATCTACATATTTAGCTAAAGCAGCTTGATTACTTGCAATTGCTTTCCAGTCTCTATTGACACCAGTAGCTTCATTAATCCAGGATCTACGAGCGTTTTCTAAATCAGTCGCTCTCTTAGTATCACCACCTGGCTTGGTAATATTACGTTGTCTAAATGATGATGTCATCGGCTTCCTTTAATCATTGCTGCGTATTGATCTCCATCAGCCACAGGACCGATGCCAGATGTGTTTCCTGTAATACCACTAGTTCCTCCTCCTCGGAAGCCGCTAGAGCCTATATAGGTAGTAAATCCGGCTGTAACTCCACTAAGGATAGGTCCAAGTATAGAGGGTTTTTTAGGTGCATTCATCTTCATAGGTTTAACAGTCATAAAGGATGCAGTTGGAGCTTGTGATGGTCCACCAGATAAGCCCATAGTAGCTTGAGCATCAGCTGCAAACTGACCCATATCAATCTCAAAGTTTTTCATAGCATACTGTTGTTCAGCATTCCATAGTCCAGCATCGATTGTAGCAGTTGCAAAACCAAGTTCACGTTCAGCTTGTTGTGCTTCTAATAGCATAGATCCACCTACTGTTTCACCAGCAAGTACAGTACCTTGTGCTCTAATAGAAGCTGCTAGTTGTTCTTGACCTTTAAGCTGTGCTTCTTCAATTTTATCTTGAAGTTCCATCTTAGCAGCAATTTTTGCTCTATCTCCTTCAAGTTGGTTTATTTCTCTTTGTTTGTAGTATGCTTCTTTTTCAGCCGCTTCCCCTTCAAGCTGGGCTTCAAATACATTTAATTTTTGCTGGTCATTAAAAGCAGAGATACTTATTTTATTTAAATAATCTTGTTTAGCTATAGCGTTTTGACGATTCACATGTGCAACTTGTGCACTATGTGCGCGATTCTGTTCTTGAATTCCAGAGATCGTCGTGCCTGCGCCAACTACCGCTGATAATATTAGGGTTGGTTCGCACATAATTTTATGAACTCAATTAGAGGGACTCCGTTTAGTACATGGTACCGAATAAATTTGAAGCCTAGCAATTTAAGTAGTTTAATATGACTTTCATTCCGCATGTCTGCATGGTTAAATACATAAGGATTAGGTAAAGAATTTACCCAGCGTCGTGCTTCTCTCACAAATGTCTGTGGATACTCTGTGCTGGCCTCAGTACAAAGCATCCATATGATATTCTGTGGGGTTACACCTGCCACTCCGGCAGCCTTGCCGTTGGGAACCTCAAAATAAACTGAGCTTCCATACGCGGAATTGAAATATGACTGGACACAAACTGCTTCTGCAGTCCATCCAGTCGTCTCTTCTACTTCACGTCGATCTTCTCGACGCAAGTTTAACCCCACACTCAGAGCTAACTCAGGAGTGAGGGGTTGGATAAACTTACTTTCGTGCATATCTTCTTTGGTTGTATTTGCCATCCCAGGAGCCTGAGATTAAAGCGGTGGAAAAAGGATCAGGTATTTTAATAGTTAAATTATATTTCTCGTTCTTTCTTTGTATAGGTACTCTTACTGATTTAGTTAAAGTGCTTGGAGGTTTACCAAAGTCACTGTCATCTAACATTAATCCAGATTCATATTGTATATAATCTGCAGTATCAGCATAGGTAGAACTTAAATGGAACTCCATAGGTCCACCAACACCCATCTCAAAATTGATTCCAGAGATTCTAAGGTCTCCATCAATGTCATACTTGTTCTCAGCTAAAGCTAAATAGTAGTTTGGTAGTTCAATAGTAGAAGTATAACGATATCCTACAGCAACTACCCAACCAGTTAAATTAATACCTTCAAAGGTAGCTTTATTAGTACCTACAGAAGTAGCCTTAACTACAGTCCCAGCAACATTATTACCAGCTGTATCAGTACCTGAAATAGCTACTGCATAGAAATTTGTAGCAGCTGTCGGGGTATACGGTATAGTTAAATCCGTAAATCCAGGTCCAGTCACAGACCCACCCTGAGCTGTATAATTAATAGCAGTTGGTATAGTCATGTTATCAAGACATGCTTCAAACCATCTGGCACCTTTTAGAGGTGAACCTACATCTGCAGCAGATCCTCCTAATACATAAGTTCTAGCAGTGGTAGCATCAACTACATATTCATGTCTACTAAGAATATAATCAGTTCCTTGTAAAGTAATACTAAAGAAACTACCTGCTGTATAGCACATATGCTGTAGAGTTCCAGTTAAAGTCCAGCTATACCAAGCTGACTGGTCTCTACGTTCTCCAGCATCAAAGTATTTATAATGATACAGTTCATTACTACCTTTCTTACCAAAAGTAACAACACCTAAAGCCGTTGAATTAGCAGACATCGTAATGTCTTTGGGTATAAATTCTGGTACAACTCTAGTTTGTTCTAGGATTTTAGGTGGTACATCATCGTCTAAGATGGTTGATTCATATGCTCTGGTATAGGCAGATACATTCGATGTGAACATAGCTGATGTTCCCATATCTATAGGCTGTATAGATGCATCACATTCATAACTAGATACCTTCTTAAGCCTTGCTGTTTTAGGGCTGAATATATCAGACTCAGTGAATAACAGGAATTGCCCGTTATCACTGAACATCATAACACCTTTATTAATAGGTAGAATATGATTGACAAAAGCAGGCTTAATGTCAGATACCGTAATATCCACAGGGTTGTCATCGCTTGTAGTAATTGCTGATACAACAAAGAAATTAAAATAATCTCCTGGTCGGCTCATGACTACCTGTTCATCAGCAATCATGCCTAGCCTATTTCTGTGAAAAAATATTTTCTGGATATTTTTACCCTTCAAACTAGGGAATGGGTTGGTTATATCATCACCTACCTGCCTATATTTCCAGTAGTTATCATTACCATCTGCATTAGCTGTGGTTTCATCTAACTTTTTAAAACTAAATGTACCGTTACGATTATTAACTAAAGCATGTGGCATCAATGCAGGATCCCAACCCTTAACCATAGGGTCACTGCCTGATGAAAAGTTATGAGGTCTAACACATTCTTCCCATCTACCAGTACCTTGAGTACCGTTATCAGCTATAAACTCTACATAATAATTGTCAGCATCTACATTATCTGAGTTAGCTATCTGTGCTACATACCCATTCTTACACATCGAAGGTAACCTACTCACATCTTGAGCAGTATTACCAATGATGTTCATGTTCTCATTAACAGCACCTCCGAGGAAGTTTACTGTAGGGGCTGCACTACCATATAGATACATACCACTACCTATAACTTCAGCAGTTACATTAGCTAAGTTACTGTTGATTGAATCATGAAGGGCTTTTACTATTTTAGACATACTAAGACTACCCTTATCAGGGTTCTTAGGTGCTCTATAGAAAGCTATACCAGCTACATTTTCATAGGTTTCAACTGGTTCTACTGAAACAACTTTAATTCTATATGATATACCTTCGATAGTTAAATCAATATATGCAGCTAAAGCTGTATTTTTAGTTGTAGTCTTAATAAGACCACCGTCTTTCAGGGTAACCTGTGCAGTATATCTAGTTTTATATACCTGGGTATAACCTAGGAAGTTGCTAGATGAACTACCACCACCGTCATAATTAGCCGTATTACTATCTACATAACTAGCAGCGTTGACTGTTACATGACCTTCTAAGTTTTCAATTTCAACTTGACCGCCAGGCACAGTGATGTTATTACCACCGCTAAATGAGAACTGTCCCAGACCAGCATACCTACCATCCTTATTACTGTCATCCCATGTGTTACCATCTGATGTTCCTTTGTGAACTTCTAGTGCAGTAGCACGGTAGTATGTATTTGGTGTTGGTGCTGTTGCTCCTGCATATAATGTATACTCAGTGTTATACGCAATGGTATCTAACCTAGCAAAAGCGTAGTCCCCACTGTTGAGAGGGACGCTAGTGTTACCAGTTGTAGTAATCGTCTTCTGCGGATTAGCGATGATCGTATAATCCTGAATTGTTTGGATAGCATAAGGTGCTGTTGCTCCTGATAAGTATGCGAATAAACTATCTCCTGAACTATTAGTTAGAGATTTTTCTGTACCATCTGCTAAGTCCCATACCCTAATAGGTATAGATCCTGTATTACCAGGAGTAATCTGAACTAAATATTTTTCGTCACCATCTCTAATGATCTCATACCAATAACCAGAACTGTTAGCATTCGTCAGCTTATTCACATACTCACCTGGAGGACGTTTCATTAAGCCAAAGGTAACATCAGGTACGGCATTGTCCATGACTCTTACCTGACCTGGAAATTTAATTGTGTCTGGCTGTTGAGATACACCTCCGAGAAAGTTTGGAATACGTTGATTGATTGCTACCATTATCTTCTGTTGAGTACTTGATATGGTCTGTAAACACTCGCAGGGTTTGTTCTATACTGAGCATCATTGAAGATATTGTAGTCAGCTTGGTTAGCATCGTACTCCATCGCTAAAGCCCTTGCAAGGCTCTCGTCTGTACCAATGAGTTCAGCAGCCCTTTGATCGTTTACCATGCGGTTAGAAGCGATCCTCGAAGCTCTGATGGTTATATAATCCCTGAAGGTCTGTGGTATTTCTTCAAAGTCCATCATCCATATTATGTCACAATATAATTTATCTTCACTTGTATTTTCAAAATTAAATCTGTGCTCTATATTATCATATAACTTCATGACACCACTGTCACTTCTTTTGGTAACGTGGAAATCATTAAGATGTTTGAATTGATTCACATCAACCTGTAATGCATTGTTTGGAATAATACAATGATTATTAGTATCAAGATCAATAGGATATTCTGTTTCAGTATTAAAGACCCAGCCTTCTGCTAATACCTCACGGCAGACTTGCTGCAGAGTTTTCTGTGCAATGGCCACTTCGGGACTCTGTACAGTTAATGTATTAACAGGTGACTCTCCAACACTCATCAATATAGAGTTGACTGCATCCAGTTCGGTGGACGCTCCATAAGATACGACTGCCATAAGAAAAAAGGGGACCGAAGTCCCCTGTATAGTAATAAATTTAGAAAGCTGTGTTTCCTGTTGCAGCACCTGCGAAGAGTTCTACGCAAGCAGCTGGGTTCAGGTAGTCGGCTCCCATAGCCAAGCGTCCTAGAATGACATCGCCCTGATAAATCACGGATACATCACCAGAAGTTACTTGTACTTGAGGTCCAATTGCTTCTACAACACCTGCGCCTTCCTTCTGGAAGATAAGACCACAGGATTTTGTGAAGT
>VTLG01006604.1_pt1 | contig 12489 bp, 20 predicted proteins | sample 4694571 | NCBI WGS metagenome assembly VTLG01 (sample SAMN12604809, study PRJNA352737) | marine metagenome | biome: ENVO:00000447; feature: ENVO:00000209|ENVO:00000569|ENVO:01000036; material: ENVO:00002151; isolation source: viral sequences binned using virsorter ... | reverse complement strand
GTTAAGTCAATTTGTCCACGTTGTAAACCTTGTTTTGCTGAACTTGGATATGCATGATGATTGTTATGCCATCCTTCACCAAATGTAAGTGCTGCTACCCACTTATTATTACGTGAACTATCTTCTGTATCATATGCTCTTGTTCCCCATGCATGAGTTGCAGAATTAACTAACCAAGTTACATGATATACAAGAACCAATCTTAAAAATATACCCCACAATACATAAGACCATCCACCTAAAAGATAAAGTGTAAGACCTAAAGGAACTTGTAGGAAAAGAAAATATTTATCCAACCATACAAAATAAGGATCCTTTCTCATATCACCAGCATATCTCCTAACTCTCTTCTCACCAGGTACTCTAACAAACATCCATCCTATATGACTCCACCAAATTCCTCTCTTAGCATTATGAGGGTCAAGTGCTTTATCAGAATGTTTATGATGCTGACGATGTAATCCTACCCATGTAACAGGTCCATACTCTGCACTTAATGCTCCACAAGTAGCAAAAAATCTTGCTAACCATTGGGGAACCTTAAATGATCTATGGGATAATAACCTATGATATCCTAGAGTAACTCCAAGACATGCTGTAACCCAATAAAGAATAAGAAGAGTTGTCACTGCACCCCAACTCCAAAACTGCGGAAGCAATGCAACTCCTGCAAGTATATGTATTACTATCATAAAAATGATAGTTGGCCACTTTACCATAATCCTCCACGATATAGTATTTTCTGAAATAGGGAATTGCCCTTATGGACATTTTCTTCCCAATCATTTGCTGAGTTTTCATCAGCAGAATCAGAAATATACTTCCAACTTCTGAACTTTACTCCTTCTTTGCGACAGGTTTTAGCAATAGCATATGCTTCCATGTCTACAATATCACAAGCAATTTCTGGTTTAGATGTTGCGAATTTGTCTCCACTTCCACACACTATACCATGTTCACCTATTATTATACCATCTTCAAAGGGAGTTTGTCCAAGCTCACATTGTAATGCTCTCGCATCCATGTCTCTATCCACGTATCCAGTCACTTCTACGAGACCAGTAACATCACTTACAGTTCCAGCAGAACCAAAGTTAATAATAAATTTATGCCCATCATTAATTGCTTTCATTGTAGCAATTGTGGCATTCACTTTACCACATCCACTTATGTAAATTGGATATCCTCCTATCCCCTCTGCCTCTTGTGGAAGAGCAATAACAAGTGCTGCCATCAAATTACCATATCCTTTTCTTCACGAAGAATTTTCTTATATGGACCATCTGGATTAAGTTCTCTCACTTCCTTAACTTCTTTTAGTAAATGATAAAGTCTAGCATCACCTCCTAATGAAAGTGCATTGACTATTGTTGCTAAATCTTTGTCGTTAATAGGTAAGTCCATTTAGGTAAAAAATGCCTCTAGTGTTACAGTTTTTTCTACATTCCAACCAATCGCATCAAGTATGATTTTGAGTGGTTCTAAGAAGGCTTTGTCAAATTGTAGATCGTAATCAACATACTTGTCAAGACCGATCTCATGAGGAAAATCCTGAATAAACGAAATAATATTCTCATGAATAATATTAGGTTTTTTCAGGTAACAAAATTTGACTTTTTCTCCATTCTGAATGAGGGAATATTTATTATCTAAATTATGTTTTTTGACATAATGGTTATACAATAATGCACCCCGTATATGTATAGGAGTTCCTTTAGCATATATTGTAGAATGTGCTTTATACTTTTCTACATCAGATGCAGAACGTGGAAATGCTATATCTTCTGGAGGAAGTTTCCTAAAATCCTTACGTGACTTTTCAATAAAGTCAATCACCTCATCTTCTGTACCATTCATCATTATCTTTAGGGCATCCTTAATCATAGTTCGACAAGGTGCTGGTGTAGAAGACTTAACTGCTTCAATACCCATCATCTTTAACTTAGGTTCTTCATATCTTACACCCTCACTATCCCATACGTTTAAAATATATCTTTTCTTAGCAGTCCATATACCACGTTCAGCAATGTTCTCTCTCTTCATGAACATCTTTTGGTCATATGCATTTACGTAGTCGGCCAACGTTTGGTAAGAACCCTCAATAAAAGGTTCAAATTCAGTTTCACACACCTTGTTAAGGAACCCAACAACGCTCTCATTAGTTTTCTCTCTTCCCTCGTATACACGGTCAACCAAAGGACCAAGATTAAGGTAGATGGAATCAGTATCCGAAGCAATAACATAATCAACCTCCTCAGTTTTTAAGATCTTATTGATCTTTTGGTTCATTTTATTCTCTATCCAACGTATGGATACTTGGCCAGACAAAGTAATGGCTTCTGCATTAGCAAGTTTGTAATACCGAAAGTACTGATTGCCGATAGCACCATAAGCACTATTAAGGGCAATCTTCTTTGCCATCTGGATATTGTTACACCTAGCAATCTCTTTTGTAAGTGCGTTGGATGGATTCTTTTCATACTCTTGTTTTGCTTGAAGCATCTTCTTCTTAAACACCACTCTATCACCATACATCTTATCCATCAACTCTGGTAGGAATCCACGCACATCTTTTCTATACTGTGCTCCATTTGCACAAACTGCATAATCCCCATCGAATTTACATTCCTGATTTAAGATCCTTTCAACGCTCGCACTGGGATGTCTAGTCTCCCTGATGGTCTCTGGACTGATATTGTACTGCATAATAAGATGAGGATACAAACTGTTAAGGTCAAAAGAGACCACCCAATCATACTTTCCTGGTTTCGGTTCCTTGACATAAGCACCTGCGTATTTTTCGTTTTTTGCTGATCTATTTTTAGGAGGAATAACTATGTTCCTCTTCTTTAAATAGTTATAAATGATTGTGTCCCACATTCTTACCTGATAGAACACATCATTATAATTAACCTTGGCTTCATATGCCATAGTAAGAGCAAGCTCAATAAGCTTCATCTTACCTTCAAGACGGTCAACAAGTTCAACGTCAATTATATTATACTCAATATATTTCTGCCAACCCTTCGTATAGAAATCCTTAAACGTATCAAACTCACTATGATCTAACTTCTTCTGTCCAAGTTCTACACTAGCAATATAATCCAACCTATAAGACTCTTGTGCCTTATAAGTAAACTTCTTATAAAGATCAAGATAATCTAATTGAGTTACACCACCAACATCAAATGTTATATGCCTACGACCTTTAATGAACGTTTCTCCTTCTGAGACAAGACCCCAAGGAGAAAGTCTCTTCATCAACTTCTCACCCAAAATCCTATCAATCCTACGAGCAATATAAGGAATATCATAAAGTTGTATGTTCCATCCTGTAATAACATCTGGAACATCTTGCATCCAATAATTGATGAATGATGTTAGAAGTTCATACTCAGTAGGGCAATGATGATAGGTTACATCTTTCCTATTATTCTTAAAGGGTTTGCTACCCCAAGTAATGATCTGCTTAGTTGTGTAATCCTGTATTGAAATTGCCAAGATCTCTTCAGAGCAAGATTCAACGTCTGGGAAACCTTGCTCAGACGCAACTTCAATATCCAAAGTAACAAGCTTAATTTTAGATATGTCAAACTTGATTTCATCCTCTGGGTATTTCTCTGAAATATATTGGTAAATATACCGATCATTCCCATATATCTCAAATCCCTCCACATCCTCGTACTTCTTATAAAAGTCACGACAATCTCTAACCGTGCCTGGATTAATTGGTTCAACTGGTTCTCCACTCAACGTTTTATATTTAGCCTTTCCTTTAGATTTGACAAATAGAGTGGGGAAGAACTCATCTCTGTGCTCATACCTCTTACCATTATCAACTCCACGAACCAAGAATTGGTTTCCAATCAATTGGACATTAGTATAAAATTTCATTATGCTTTCAATTCAGAATCACTAAGAAAAGAACACCACCCTGAGACAATATATTTTGTTTGTGAGGGTGAAGGTAAACCATGATGTGGATGCGTCCAATATGCTGGCCATATTAACACATCTCCTGCTCTAGGTGCAAATTTTTTACATTGAGTAGGGAACTCTGTTTCTCCACCATCCATCACATCATTAAGATAAATCATCCATGCTATCATTCTTCTTTCTCCATCTCCATTCCTATGTCCACTATTCTCACAATGAGTCTGAAAATATGCTTCTTTTGGTAAATACTTTTTTAATTTAAAATAAGAAGTAACGTCCCAAATAAAAAGTTCTTCAAGGAATGGATAGTCTTTTTTATATTTGCCAATATTATCAATCAAACTTCTATTAACACTAGAAAAATATTCACTTTGCGAATGCATTGAATTAGTAGAAATATACATTTCACTACACTTTTTTTTGTTATAATCTACTTCCCCAACACCCATTGTACCATCTTCATGATATTCTTCGTTAGATTCATAAAAATGAATCAATGATTTGCATTCTTCTAACGTTAATGTATTTTTAGCATGATAGATAAAATCCTTTACCATTTCATTTAGTAAAATCTAGGTATTTTTCAAGTAAGGTGGGGGTTGGATCTGCAAGAGTTAAAATCTTATCAGAACTAATCATGAATATATCATCCTTAGTCACATTCAGCAACCAAGGTTCTAGAGTTTGATTTTCTTTAATTGTAAATGGATTAACCATCTTACAATCAGGTGCTCCTATATCAACAGCAGCAACTTCAACTAACTCACTTATCAGAATCTGATTCGTCGTTAGATGAATTATCTTTATCAGTCGGTCCATTTGACACATCCTCAATGTACATTTCTTTTAAAGCAGGTGATGGTTCAACCATAGTGATTAACCAATCAGCAGTGATAGGAATTCTAGTTTCTAAAGTTAAAGGCATCCAAGGGAAAAGAGAAACCTCAAATCCTGCTTTTTTTGTATTCCCATCAGATGATTGTTGTTGAGGGTTTCTCATTTTAACAACACATGGTTTCTCAAAGAAATATCCTATAACCCTACCTTCTGGTCCCTCCTGAGTACGCATCTCAGTAAGGTCTGTTATAATATCTTCTCCAGATTTAAGGAGGCATAATTTAATCGTCATAATTTAAGTCCAACGTGTAACTGTTAATTCTATGGAGTTATCATCCATCTCCCACTCCTCTTCAACTTGGAATCCCATTTCCTTTATTGTATTGTGTACAGTCATTCTAGCATACTGTTGTGTAACTTTGTCAAGAAATCTTGCTGGTGGGATTGGATCTTTCCAAGTTTGTATATCTGCTACTAGTTCATATACACCTTCTTGGTTTAAACGAAATCCAATGTCATTACCAATAGAAACATCAACTTTTACCTTTTCATGCTGATGATCAATTGGATTAATTAATTCTTGATCTTCTTGAACATCATATTGCAAAAGTTCTAATGCTTCAATCAACTGTGGTTTGTGTTTGATCTTGGTTTTGATTGTGCTGAAGTGCGACATTGTTAGAATAGAATTCGGGTTTAAATTGACGGGTTTCTAAAGTTCCTAGTTTCTCCTCTATTTGTTTAGTGAGTTCTACACATTCATGAGAAGTAAAACCAGTAGCCTCTTCAGTTACGTGACCGTCCTGTCTAATGGTAAACTTTAGTTTCTGTTGTTCAGACATAATTAAAATTGTTTAGGGTGGGTTATTACATCACCATGTATCTCACCAATATCATCTATATGTGCATGATCTATCTTTTCAATATGTAGGTGCTCTAATGCTCCAGCAATTCTTTCTAAGGCATTAGCAATCCTAGTGAAATCTTCACTCATAATAAAAAATCATTTGGACATATTATAGCAATAAAAAAGACCCCTGTAAAGGGGTCTGTTCCATCTCGAACTCAATTATATTTAGAGATAGTCTTTTCTAGTGTGATGTTCTGGAACTATCTTATTCAAATCTACAACTAAAAGTCCATCATCAAAGCTGACCGATCCAACCTCTGTATCGTCGGTGATCGTCCAAACCCGTTGGAAGGAACGTTGGGCCAGTCCTTTATGGACAAATTCTCCAACATCTTTTGATTCTTCTTTCTTGCCTTCCACATATAACTTTCCAAACTCTGTATAGACTTTAACTTCATCTTTCTTAAAGCCCGCAAGTGCGATTTCGAGTTTCGATTCATGATTATTCAACTGTACCAAATTATATGGTGGATAATTAGATTGTTCTTGGAAATCAAATACACGATCAAGATAATCATGCATTCCAATGCTGTTCTTTGTGATCCTATCCAACAACTGTGGAAGATCTGAGGCAGTATACCTTTGTAGGTTACCCATGATAGTAGCTCCTTGTTAAGCGAGTGTTTTAAGTTTGGATCCTTTCGGCATCCACTACTAATTATACAACAAGGATAAAAAAAGGGGATGTTGAATCCCCTACATTTTTATTCGGTTTCCTGCGTCTCTGAAGTCTTACCTTTCTTTCCAATATTATACTTCTGCTCCAACATCCAATCTCCCTTATCCTTATAAGCAAGAACTTTAATTTGGTTGAGTGGAGCAATATCAGTTACTGAATCTGGTTTCACTACAGATATGAGACCCCAATCAGCAAGGAGACGAGCAATACGATTCCGACGCTGAACGTCGTTAGAAGTAAGGTTAGCGTGCTTTCCATCAAGTGCAAAAAGCTCCTTAAAGTGTACGATATAGTATCTACCCTGCTTATGCAAAATATGACAACTTTGGTAAAGTTTCTTTTCTTTTCGTGAAGCTACACCAATTCTTGTTAGTGTTTCCCTAACTTTTAAAAAATCATCTGGTTCATTTAGAAGCACTTCCACCATTTGATCTTGCGACCATTTTACTTCAGGCTCCTGCGTAGAAGTAGTCATTTCATTCCTCCAGTGTCAAGTCGTTGTTTAATAAAACTAATTTGTTCAGGTGTTAATATTTTTAAAGCTTGTGATGCTTTGTCGTTACTATAACCATAGTATTGTTTGATGATTTCTAAATCCGTGACTTTATCCTTACGGAGCCAGGGAGAAAATCTCTTCTTTTTCCTAAGTGTATTTAGATAAAAAGAATATTGAAGGTCTTTATCTAGGAATGAATACTTATTCATTTCATTAACAAACATCACACAATCAAGATGTCCTGACAAACAACGATTAATAATATATGGTGGATAGTCCTTTTTTACAGTAGGATCTTCCATCAAATTTTCTTTAGTGAAGTTAATGGAATTTAACCAATCTTTTAATTCAATACTCATAATCTTGTAATTTGTCAATGTACTGATAGATGAGATCCCACTTAAATTCATAAGTGTCTCCTTTCTCATCTTGTAGATAAAAGGGCATATTTGGATAGAGAGATCTAAAATAATAGTATTGATTGATCATCATGTAATCATCATCAATCCATCTTTCTCTTTCCAACTCTTCTTCTTTCATTTAGGTAATTTGCGATTGAAGTTCCAATAATCAAATTTTTGCCAGAGATAATATATTCCAATCAAAGTTCTTTTAATAAATTCATCAAGAAGAATGAGTGAAATAAAAAAATAATCTTCTAGAGTTCTATTCATAACTAATCAATGAATTAATAGGAACTTGAGGAATGTTATCTCTTCCCTTAAGAGAAGATAATTCTATTATAAACTGACATCCTACCAACTGTCCACCACCCCTTTCTATCAACTTTGAAGCAGCTTTCACTGTTCCACCAGTAGCAAGTAAATCATCAACTAAGAGCACTTTAGGATTGCCCTCAAAGGCATCTGATTGGATCTCTAATCGGTCTTTACCATACTCCAAAGTATAATCTACTCCCAATACCTTACCAGGTAATTTTCCCTTCTTTCTGACAGGAACAAATCCCATTCTTTGTTGTGTTGCTAAAGCAGACCCTACAATAAATCCTCTTGATTCAATACCAACAATCAAATCAGGATTCAACCTTTCACAGAATAATCCTAATTGACGCATAGCTGCACCCCAACCTTCAGGACTTTTTAGAAGAGGTGATATATCCCTGAAGAGAATTCCCTTTTTAGGAAAATTGGGGATGTTTTTGATGTAGTCAGTTAAATTCATGATAATGCAAGTTCTAATGGGGTTTGTGGGACAATAGAATAATTAGTAACCAACAATTCAGTTTTAATATTTTCATTGGTTCCCTTATCTCCACGATGAGCCATGGAGTATCTAAGTTTCCATTCTTTAAGATTGTAATTTTTATATAACTCCATAAGTCTATCATTAACATTGTAAGTAATCATAAACTTGTGGACACAATTATAAACGTCATCCGCGAACCTATCATGGTCAAATGATTTATGCATTTCTCTATTCTTTCCATATAGAAAATCCTTAATATCATAAGGAGGATCTAAAAATACAAATGTATTACTTGATCCATGTGCTTTCATTAATTCTGAGTAATCAATATTAGTTATCTTCCAGTTCTTAATTAACTTAGAAAACTGTGCTAGTTTATCTGCTCCTACAAGAGAAAAATTAGATCTAGATGCTGTTTGTGAAAAAGTACTATTTTCTGTTAAACCAGAAAAACTACACTTATTCATTATGAAAAATGCTACTGCCTTCTCAAAGTCATCATAGGTATCAATCTCTTCTTTATACTTATTAAACAGTTCTTTGGCCTTTGCAGTTACTTTATCCCTATCACCCTCATCCAACGTCCTCTGCTTCTCTTCTCGCACCCTCTCAGAGAGTTCTTCACCTCTATCCCTTAACTGTGTCCAAAAGTTATATAAAGGCACATAAAGATCATTAATCCAAACTGGAATGTCTGGATACAATTTTGTAATTTGAATAGCAATAGATCCACCACCAATAAATGGTTCTCTATACTCTGATATGGTTTGAGGAAACCAAGGAGTTAATGTTTTAATTGCTTTTGACTTACCACCAGGATACCTAAGCGGAGTCTTCAGTGCTTTCACTTTCATCATGAGAATGAGTTAATTTACCAGACATCTCATATGCGTCTTTGTTTCCACCATGTCCATGTGCAATGCCTAGTTCATGCATCTTAGCATGTTCGTCAATAGGGTCACGTAAATCTACCTTACCTGGTCCTATAGTAAGATATAATCCATAACCCATCACAAAGAATAATAATCCAACTATAATGGCAATCATTTGACCTTCAGGTGATAAACCTGGCAAATTACCATGTGGAATTAAATTGGCAAACATCAGTAAAACCTCTCATTGTTGTACGGTCTTCCAACTTCTACTTCAATAGCATCAAATATTCTAAGCAATGCTCCTGCATATGCTCTGTATCCTGCACCAACATATAGTTGACCAGCAACTACAGAAAATGTAGCAATACCCCAGAATAGATAATAGAATCTAGATTTAACTTGATTCCTTACTTTTTCTTTAGTAATCATAGTAATCATTATTTGAATTCACATTCTACCATAATCTCTGTCAAACATGCAAGTAGGTTTATTTCTTGGTCTGCGACGAATGCAATTTGATATTGATACTTCGCAATAATAAGAACAGCAGCAGGAATACTACTAGGGATAAGGGATTCGTTAAGACTATCGTAAATGCGACGAAGTAAAACAGAAGAATCATTGTCCAAGTTATTGACACACCATTTACGTACTTCCGAAAAATTCTTCTCTTTGAGGTTTTTAACGAGATCATTAACCTTTACGTCACTAAAATGTGCAAGTATACCACTATCTATTTTACCACCAACTGAGTATCTCTGACACTCATTCAGAACTCTTCTCCAATCTGGAAAATGTTTATTGATAAGTTCTGCAAGAACTTTCTTATCTACTTCTATTCTTTCTTGTTCTAATATACTTATTAATCTTCCGAAGAATGCTGCTGCAATTTCTTGTTTAAGTTTGCCCTGAATACCAAACTCAACCACAGCACATCTCGAATGGAGGGGTTCAATGATTTTATTTTTGTAGTTGCAAGTGAAAATGAATCTACAGTTGTTGGAGAACTCCTCAATACTCGCTCTAAGAAGGAGTTGTACGTCGGGAGTGGTATTGTCTGCTTCGTCGATGATGATGACTTTATGCTTTGCCTCAGACGATAAAGAGACTGTTGACGCGAAGTTCTTCGCATTGTTCCTAACAGTGTCAAGAAACCTACCTTCATCCGACCCATTAATGACATAAACATCTACACCTAACTCAGCACAAAGTGCCTTGGCAACTGTAGTCTTTCCACATCCAGCAGGACCAGAAAGAAGTAAGTTGGGCACTTCACCTTTATCTAGGAAATCAAGAAAGGTCTTCTTGATCTGCTCTGGTAAAATACATTCTTCAATTGTTTTGGGTCTGTATTTTTCAACCCACAAAAATTCATCTCTCATAAATCATTCCAATGACGGATTACTCCACTAATAATAAAACAGTTAGTAATGAGATAAGAAAAGAAAATAAAAGTACGTACCAAAACAACGTAGTTGTCGTAGCGTCTAGTCTTTTCATCAGAGAAACTACCCAGTGCATACTTCCATATCCTCCACCATCTTAACATCATTCAAAAGTAGAATCTGGTTCTAAGGCAATAAAGTAAGTTAAATCTTGATTTTTACTAGTGAATCTTGAAAGATTGTTCTTTGAACAAACTACATCATAATTACCAGGAAGAATTTTAATATTCTCTACCTTGAAATTGAATGAGAAAGTAGCATTTGTTTCTCCAACAATAATAGAGAAATCATTTGATGTTTCATTCTTCTTATCCCGAACAAGAACCTTAACAACACCATCACCACCAACTACAGCAAGATCAGGTAATTGATATATTGAAGCTGCTTTAAGTAACTTATCCAATTGAGATGTGCTTAACTCAAAACTAACATCTTCAGTTGGTAAAGTAACCTCTTTATCTGGTGGAGTAATAATTACATTAGCATCTGCAAAGAAATACTTAGAACGCATTCTACCTTCCTTAATAACCACATAACTATTATCATCTCCAAAATCCAATTCTGGTATATGTGGTTTATGCAATTCAAGACCATTTAAAAATTGGCTAAGATCATAGATACCAAAATCTTTTGGTAACTCTTCATCAATAGTTGCTTCAGCAAGAATGTTCTTCATCACACTAATTGTGCGAAGTTTACTTCCTTTCTTAAAAAGAATAGATTGATTTATATCCTTAAAATTCTTAAGGAGTAAAAGTGTTTTGTCAGAAAGTTTCATAACCACGGGTCGGAGTTTCATTTAATTGCCCACTAAAGTGATAAAGTAGGAGTGAATAGTGTAATGCTTTTAGTATATCACGTTTTGCTTGTCCCTTCTTGTCATAACGACTTAGATACTTGATTGCGTTAGACCTACAGAATGCTTCTGCATCACCAACAGATTCAATAAGATCAAGTGTCTGAACATTATTCTCTTTAGAAGTATAGTGTCCATTGTATGTTGTAGAAATATAATCTTGAAGAGCTTTGATAGACTCATCTTCTTTATACTTTCTAGGACAATCTACTTCTATTCCAGGTGTTGGTGTAGTAATATGATGTGCTATTGCATCATCATTATCAGAGAGTGTAGTAAATGCAGATGGCATCTCATCAACTAGATGATCAACTGATGCTGCATAGTTAAATTCAGGAGGAATTGATATGATTAATTCCTCTGCAGAATTTGATGCAGTATTACCACCACTCACAACCCTCTCTGCTCTTTCCCTATCCTTTGGATCAGTAAAAGGGTTTTCTCTGTTGGGATCATTACGAGTGTAATCATACCATGCATCAGAATGTTCTATATCAGTGCTGATATTAATATCCTGATCGAGATTGATATCAGTTGGAACATTCACAACCCCTTGATCTGCACCAGTCAATTTAATTTCATCTTTACTCATTTTATTCTCCTTAATAGGGAAATTTTCATCAAGTGTTCCATTCAATACGTCATAAGCTAAGCTCCATGCATTAATCATAACTCAACTCTCCTTATTTGGCAACATAGTCATACTTCTAATGACCTCTCACTACATAATCTCTAGATGAATCTTCCTCTTTTGGCAACTCAAACTCTGCATCCACTTTATCATATAATTCAAGGAATGCTTGCTTAGTCTCATCATCAAAACGATTGATGCATACTTGAAGTGCTTTTGACTTATCCTTAAAGATAGAGAAAGCACGAACTATGTGAACTAATCTACGAGTGCTAATGATCTCTTCGATACCACCATCATAGAATGTTTTACGGATGATGTCACCCCAGTCTACAAGTCTGGCTATAAAGTTTGTATCTGTAACACCAAGATGAGCAGCAATCCCACCAAGTATTTTCTTCTCAACCTTTACTGGTGGATACTCTTGCTCAAAGGTTACAGGGAATCTTTCAAGGAATGCTTCATTAAGAACATTAGTTCCTATGAATCTACCATCATCAGAACCTTTACCCTTTGTATTCGCAGTAGCAACTACATTGAATCCTACCGCAGGTTCGACAAACCTACCGATTTTTTTGAGGAACAACCCTTTACCTTCAAGTATGGGTTGGAGGCATA
>VTLG01003802.1_pt1 | contig 12489 bp, 11 predicted proteins | sample 4694571 | NCBI WGS metagenome assembly VTLG01 (sample SAMN12604809, study PRJNA352737) | marine metagenome | biome: ENVO:00000447; feature: ENVO:00000209|ENVO:00000569|ENVO:01000036; material: ENVO:00002151; isolation source: viral sequences binned using virsorter ... | reverse complement strand
ACTGCCATGCAATCTTTTCTTTCACCAGCAATAGAAATTAATCTATTTGCTTTTGCTTGAGATTGTGCCTTATCAGTAAGACCAGGACCACCAATTAGATAATCAACTGCCACTTCATCCTTATTCTTAAAGAGATTATAGGATGTAATTAGATTTCCTAGAGTTGCTGCATATCCTCCAGTGGCAGAATAATCTTGACCACCAGTTAGAGTGTATGTAGTATTTCCAATCACAGCAAAAGTGATACCTTGAGCATCTCTATTCCAACCACCAGAAGCAGTAGTTATTGGAGTATAGGCAGAACTAAAGTCTGATGCTGCTACACTTCCATCTGAACCATCAGAAGGATCATCTCCTGTATAGACATACTTAGAATAAAGAGCAAGATAATCTTTGTAGAATATCTTCTGAGGTGCATTTTCAGATGAAACTGCATCCTTTGCCTTAGAAAGATTAAGACTCTTCTCAAGAATATTTCCTTGAATTCCTGTTACTGTACCATCATCATCTACAACTACTACATGGATTCCATCATTCTTAGCAGATCTATCTTCTGCCCACTGAGAAGTATATGGTCTAGGAGATAAAGATTTCCAATAAACAGTAGAGTTAGTAAGACCCAATGTTTGTTGATCATACCAATCTTTAACATAATTTCCTCCAACTGTAGCAAAGGTAGCAATACCAACTGCAGAAGAATTAATAACGCTAACATTATTTCCTGCTATAATAGATCTTGCTTGATCTCCTTGAGCATATGTAATTGCAGTTGAAACTCCAGCAGTAGTAACCCTATTGGTTATCTTAACATCAATGGTTGTTAAACCCATTCCTGTAATAATACCTTTAAGATATCCAGTGAAATTGGATGTATCTCCAGAACCAGCAACCACTTGATCAGTCAATGAGACTGTTACACCCATACCAACTGATACACCAGAAGTAGTTCCTATACCAATAGTTTGGTCTGCAAAGTTATCAATAGAACAAACCTTAAGTTGATTTGCCCAACTACCAGGTGTCTTAGCAGCATATCCATATGTCTGACCTACACCAGCATAGTTTGCCACATAGTCATCATAATTTTTAATCTTAAGACTGCTATCTACAGCATCATGACTTCTATTGCCATTAGCAGTATTTAACTGGTCATCATCAGTTCTTACTACTTTTAGAACTCCTCCATATGTAAGGAAAGAAGATGCACTCATCCAATATTCATACTGAGCATCAGTACCAATTGGTTTTCCAAATGTATTAATTAATTGATTTTCTGTAGTAATGTCAGTGGCTTCATCAATAGGTCCTATTTCAAAAGGACCAGCAATGGCGCCAATATTATCTAATACATTTTCTGCTCTCCCTACAGTCAGATCCACCTCCCTTGTTAATACACCAGGAGATAATTGTGGAGTCGCCATGTCGTCTAGCCTCGTCTCAGTTTATCTGAAAATATTTATTGTTTTTGATGTTTTCATTGGGGAAACAATCCATGAACACTACCAATCTGGATAATTCCAATCTGCATGAGGTTTAATTTTCTTTCTAGTATCTACAATTCTCCTGACAGTACATACCTTACATTCATAAGAATATGCAGATGCTAATGTCCCTCTATCTTTACGTGTTAAATAAAACCCATCTATTAAATTTTTAGTCTCTCCACATACTCTACATTTTCTATCAGAAAGTAATAAATGTCCTAATCTTATTTGATTATCTAATTCCATTATTTTTCTGCTGCATATAAGGCAAATGTTGAAGTAGTTATGACAGTCATCATATTAGCAATATGCTGTTTAACATCAGAATCACATACCTTACCAGGCATAAAGCAACCAAATATAGTTGCTCCTACTATTGCTAGTTGAAAAAAGATAACAAACCTTATAAGGTCAATAACTTGTTTCTTAGTATCCACTTACCTATATTCCCACATATAAGATCTATCTCCATATTCATCACCATTCCAATTACCAGGAGTTCCTGCTAATCTATCTAATTCCAAAGTTCCATTATCTATTTTCCATGTATCACCCTCTGCATCCACAAATGTATCATCATCCAAACCATCCATAATAAAACCAAATGGAGCCATGTCTTGTTCAATCTGATTCTTCTGCTCTTCATATAGTCTCTTTCTTACATCTTGATCAGTAAGTTCTTTAAAATAATCCTGTGCTACTAACCATGCATATATGACAAGACACATAGCAAGGTCATCATTACATCCTTCTTCTGCTTCAAATGAATTGTGTTTTTGAATAAAGGTAGTTAATTCACTAAGAATTTCATAATCATTAAATATAAGTTTATCTTCTTCTACTAAAGTTTTTAAGTTAAGAGAACCAACTTTCTTAACTGTCTTGGACATCTTCACACCCAGTTGTGTCTTCTTACCAGAAAATCCTTGTCCTACTATCTGACCTGCTCTACCACGCATAGAACACATCAATAAATTTTCATACTCCAAATCATAGTTAATAATAGCAGCAACTTGATCTCCTACATCATTAACCTCACATAAAATAAATGCTTCATTATAACTCTTTGCTACTTCCCATATAACATTAGGGAATAGCATAGGTTTAATTTCATTATTTCTAAACTTAGCAACTACTTTATGAGGAAACTCTGTAATATCAATTACAACAAAAGCAGAGTAGTCTCCTCCTACCCCTCTTGCTACATCAACTGTAATAACGTAATCATGATCTGGTTTACATACTTGATATACATCTAATCCAGCACTTCTAGTTTGTGGTTCATCATATACTAATGCTCTTAATTTACTAGGAGCAATCAAAGTATCAACAGATCCTAAGAACTCACATTCAAACTCAACTTTAAACTGTGCTTCTGAAGTGTTGGCAATGGTAGATTTCTTCCACTTCTCATCCCTTCCAGGTACTTCACTCCAATGAACGTCAGTAGGAACATATTCATTCTTTCCTTTCTCAGCATCATGCCACATCCTATAGAAGTGGTTCATACCATGAGGGGTAGAAACTATAATAACTTTAGTACTCTTACCTGAAGTGATAGTAGGATAAACTGAACTAAAGAATTGATCAGCAATATGGTTAGGAACAAAAGCAAATTCATCCAAGAATAGGATGTTAAATGACATACCCCTAACAGCAGATGCTGATGTGGAAGCAGCAAGAATCTTAGAACCATTCTCTAATTCTAAACTCCCCCTGTTCCATGCTATAATACCCTGCTGCATCCACTTAGGTAAATTCTCATAAGCAGTTTGAAGACGTCCTAAAAGTTCCCTAGCAGTGGCAGCCTTGTTTGCTAGGATACCTACATTGACACTATCATTAAAAACAACATAATGTAGAAGATAAGCAACACAAGTTGTAGACTTACCTGTCTGTCTAGGCATCTTACAGATGTTAAATCTAGACTCATGGAAATTTTTAATTAACTTCTCTTGAAAGTGATAGGGTTTAAAAGGTGTCAGACCTTCATCCAAACTAACAATCTTAACGTATTTTTTAGCAAAATAGATAGGATCATGCCTACATGCCATGAACTCAAGAACTTGTTCTTTGGTAAATTCCTGAGATACGTTTGCTTTTTTTAGGTTGGGATTACCTAGATAAATGTTGTCTGACATAATAACCTCCTACATCATTTCATACTTTCCAAACTTTAAATCATGCTCCCTAGTCTTTATAGTCATATCTATAATTTTTTCTAAATTCTTGACTTTCTTCTTAAGTTCTTTATTCTCTTCCTCCGACTTGGAGGAGTGGTTCTCCTTGGTCATAATTGGAAACTTGGTAATTCCAGAGTTTTGCTCCAGGATATACTTTAACTATCTCATCCTGAATTTCTCTGCGAGTTGGTTTTCTGATTGAAGGGAAAAACATTTTTATCATGTAGTTCTTGCCTCTCCAAGACAGATAGACATCCATAACATTTCCTATTCTAGTTTTCAATCTCGTAGCTTCATGAAAGGAAATCATTATGTTTAGACATCATTACTCTAGTATTTATTAGATTTATGTTTGCAATGCTGTAAATATAACCTTAAAAGTAGTAGAACTAGAAGATGCTGGATACCCTAATAATCTTAAAGCACCACTACTAATATCTGTAGAGAAAGTGGCTATACCTGTTGGTTGATTGATAGTTCCAAATTCATTCATGTATGTATTAGTGCCATCATGAATAACATTGATAGTTGTCATATTATAATTAGAACCTTGAACAGCCTGTATCTGATAACTAACAGATCTATAAGTAGACGCACTAATAGACATGACAGTTGCTTCTCCTGTAGCAGAAGTAGTCAATATACCTGACTGAATATCACCAGCAATTAATTCTAGATTGGTGGCAGATACTGGTTCAAAGGTAAAATCTCCCTCTGTTGCATTGTATCTTAAAAATCTACCATCCCCTAGATTAGAATCATCTACATCACTTAATCCAGTAAGAGTGCTACTTCCTAATGATGTACTTGCTATACCAACCCATTTAGAAGTTTCTGAATGATATATTAATAAGTCATTATTAGTACTATCAAAACTTACATCATCAAGATCCTTAATGAATCCTGCACCACCTCCACCAATGGTGTATAACTGCTGTTCTACTCTATTAACAAATAGTCTATAGTTTGCTGCTAAGTCTTGTAGAGTGGCAAACTTTTGATCTGTAGGAGTAAGAGGATCAGATCCTTGTTTCTCAGCAGGATCAGGATCTATAGGTCTTGCTGGATTTACATCACCATACTTAGCAGTCCATTCATTTAATTCTACTTGTTGTCCCTTTATATCCTCTACAATCTTATAAAGGTCTGCAATATTGACAGTATGAGACTCTGTTTTATCTCTTAACTTCTTAATATCCTTATCATAGTATTTTACTTCTGGGAGGTTAGCAACTTCCTCCTTCAATCCATTAAAGTAATTCTTAATTTCTTTATTAGAATCACGATACTTACTATTAGACTCATCTATCTTTTTCTCAATATTCTGTTTTGCTTCATTTAGTTTACTAAGTACACTTTTCTTTAACTTCCTATCATCATCTTTAAACTGATTCCTATGCTCATAGATCTTAAGAGCAGTCTCTTTCAACTCCTCATATATCTTATCTTTAGTTTCCTGTAGATACTCTTTTACTTCCTTAATCTCAACTTTCTTTTCAAAATCTTTAAGTTCTAGATTTTCTGTGAGATTCTCTATGTCTTGATTGAATGTATCTTTGAGTGTATGTAAGTTATCATTGACCTTTTCAAAGTCATCATCAATTACACCAAAGGTTTTACCAATCCAAGAAAAATCTGGTACTTGATTAACCTCATTAACCCACTTAGGAAACTTAGGAATATCTGATCTAACACTATCAATATCTTCTTTAAGCCCTTCTATCTGATCTTCATAATATCTTACTTCTGGAACTTCTGGAATGCTTTCTTTAACTTGTTCTATATGAGTAAGAAGTTCTTGTAGTTCATTATCATATGACTTTATCTCAGGTATCTCAGGGATACTCTCTTTGACATCATTAACTAAACGTAATAACTCAGGCCAAGGTGGAACTATATCCTTTACTTCAGCAAAGGTTTCCCCATCAGAATTTTCTATGGTTTGTACTTCTTCTTCTACTTCTATATACCCTTCTACTGATGGTAAATCTTCTTCTTCTAGTAAATCAGCAACTGACGGAAGTTCTTCCAAACTCTCTGTAAAGTCGTCAATCGATGGCAAATTTTTATAGTCGTCAGACATGTTATGAGTATCTTAGTACTTTGGGATTTCTCTCCCTATGTTTTATTTATTATCTTCAAGATTAACAGACTTAAGCATCTTTGCTAACTCTGCTGTAGAACCAACAAAAAGAGAATTATTAACTGTACTAGGTCCTTTTGATTGCTTCTCTTCTTCTACATCTTTCAACTTCTTCTGCAAGTCCATCAACTTATCAGTAGCATCAGAAACACTCTTAATTAATTGACCAGCAACTTCATATGCTCTAGGCATCTCACTATCTTGAGCAAGTTCAAGGATACCATCAATTGCCTCTTGTCCTTTCTCTATAATGCTGTAAAGATTACCCCTTGTATATTCATAATCTCTTTCAATATCACTTCTTTCATGCTTCTCAGGTTTGGTTATTCCCACTTCAGTGGGTTCAGTTGATACTACATCTCCAGAAACATTGAATGTACTGTTCAATTCATCAAAGTTTTTAGTCATCAGATAGTTCCATCAAATCCAAAATCATCTCCAAATTCTATTGCAGCATTATCTGATGCACCTATAACTTTAACTTCTGCTCCTAGAACATGGTCTGCAGCAATAGTATTATCTTGTGCTCGTTTAACAGTCAATGTGGTTCCAGAGATAGAGTCAACATACATTTCCTCTTGATCTATGTATATGTAATCATTTGCAGAAATGCTACCAACACTATCTACATTAACAATTGCAATACTATCATCTATATTTTCACTTAGATTTGTAGCAACTGTATCTCCATAACTCTTAGTTGCTCTAGGTACAACACTGTATGTAACTTCTCTGGTTGGAGTGGTTGTCTGGGAACCAGCAACATATCCAATAGAAGCCTTCTTGATGATATCCTTGGATACATCTGTATTGACAGGACCAAACATGTAGGTCTTGGCAGTAAATCTCATAGTATAAATCAATGCCCTTCTAGTAGAGAAGTCACTCTCATAGTCATCACTAGTGGTTATTGAATTTAATACAATAGGAATATCTCTTTTTTCTCCAATAGTATCAACTAGGTCTACTGAGACAGTATAAGCAGGTTGAAAGTATGGGAGGATTTGCTCCACTATCTGAAGCATATCATCATTTAATTTAGTAAATATACTCAGTTCAAATTCTAAATTATATGGTACAGGAAGATATGTTTTTGCTATTGTACTCTTATCACCCTTAACACCCTTTAAAAATGTTTGTGTGGTTGTAGATTTTCTAGAAGGATCATAATTCAAACCATTCAACTCAAATGACATTCTAGGTAATGTAATCTGAACTGGTTTGTTTAGATCGGGTACTTGCTCCAGTCTTGCTAAAAACTTCTGAGTAGGACCATAAGCAAGAGGAACTTTAGTAGTGCTTACTACAGAACCATCACTATTGTCGTGCTGTATATTAACGTTATTAAAGATAGAACCAAAGGATATAATGGTCCTCCTCATTATTTCGTGATAAAAATATTCAAACATTGTTACAATCCTAGTGTATTATTTAGGGCATTCCAAATGGATTAGTTTCTGTGAAATCAATAATATCATCACCAGCACTTTGTATAGGAGTATTTTCTGCAAATCCATCATCTACATTAGTGCCTGACATTATCTGATATTCATAAGTGGCTCCAGATGTTTCTCCAGTAATAACTTCTCCATGAGTGAATGCTCCTGTAGTAATAGAAACATTAAGTTCCATAGTGGAAGCATCCCATGATTTAACTCTTCCTGTACTCTCACTAACAGATCCAGTAACCACTTCATTAAAGATGTAGTTACCTTGACCAGACATGTAAGGAGTGGTGATTGTAGCAGTAGGAGCAACAGTATATCCAGCACCAGCGTTGGTAATACCAATTTGAGTAACAATACCTACTGTATTACCACTACCTACATATGCAACTGCAGTTGCTGTTGTACCAGTGCCAGGTGCTCCTGTAAAGGTGATTGTTGGAACTGTGGAGTATCCAGTACCTCCTGAGGTAATTGTGACTATTCCAATAGATCCATCACTGATAGTAGCAGTAGCAGCAAAACCTGCTCCACCACCACCTACTACCACTATATCTGGAGCAACAGTGTATCCAGAACCTGGATTAATAATATCAATACGTTGTATCTTAGATGACTTAACTCCATCATAATCAACTATGTCATCTATCATAGAAGCAATACCAACAGCAGTTACTCCTCCAGATGGAGCAGATGAAATAGCAACTCTAGGAAGACTTGTATAATCTTCTCCTCTGTTGGAAATAGTAATAAAGGAAACTGCACCATCAACTAATCCTGTGGCAAGAACTGCTGTGGTTCCTGAAGATACTAAAGTAAGAGTCTCAATGTAACCTGATTCTTCTAGGTTATCATCAATATCACCCACTCCTGTATCAACAACAGAATCCTCATATCTGTAAAGCTCACATCTGAGTTCATAAACGTAATTCTTCTTTAACTGATAGAAGGGTTTCTCATGTTCTACAAACTTAATTTCAAATAACCTATCTCCTAATGGAAAGTATATTAAGTCTCCTTCCTTTGGTCTGGTTGCTAATTCTATGTTTGGTATATTCTTAATAAGTGGCGTGATATAATTTTCAAATCTATCTCTTGATATAATAAGAGATAAATCATCAAGTGCCTGAACACCAAACTTTGATAGAAGAGAACCTTGTCCCTCATATCCATCAAAGGTATCTACATATGCCTCTAGTGGAATTGCTTCTTCAAACTTAGATTCAATGACTTCCTGTATTACAGTAGTCTTAGTAATGTATCTTCTAGGGATATAATAGACATCCACCCCATACATCTTAATCTGTTCATTGATTAAGCTCTGGACTAGATTCTGCTCTGTAGAAGACCCTTGTAGGAAATAAGGATTTAATGCCATTAGCCTATCATATCAAGAGGAGGAAGTTCATATGTATTGGACATATTCTCTCTTATCTTCTCTAGATCTTTTTCTGCATCCTCATAGATTTCTCTACCATTCAATTCAACACCACCAGGTAATTTAACTCCTTGGAACTTCAAAAGGTTTTGTCCCCACTGTTTCTTAATCAAAGCAGTAGCATAAGGTTTTAAGAATGAATCATTCCAGACCCTAGCATAATCAGATGGATCTAATAATCTAAAACAATCTATGATTAAGAAGTCACCAGAAGTAACAGAACCCCAATCAATATCCAAATATAATCTATCTTGTCTTTTGTTAAATCTTATTTGCTTCTCAGTTGTCAATAGAAAATTAATATCTTCTAGAAATGTTTTTACCATTGCATAAGAAAGAAGTTCAGTAGAACCCCAATAGTAAATATCATTCAAGAATAACTGATACTTCACACTGAACATATTATTAGTAATAGTATTACTACCATCAAAATGAAATATCTTTGTAACACCTAAAATTTCTGGAGGAACCTGTAAATAATTACTGTTTTCTTCATAAGAGAATGTGGTGGAAACTCCTACAATATCTGTTGTTGCTGTGGTTGTAGTAACTCCTACTCCACCTGATTTTGCTTTTCCCCTATCAATATCTTCTTGAGTTATCTTATACTTCATATAGGTCTGATAGACCCCATCAAAATGTCTTTCTTGGAAGAACTGAACTGCATCATCAATTAGATCTTCTACTTGCTCATCAGCAACATTTATTTCTAAAACAGGCGCACCAAGTTTTCTCTTGCAGTAGTCTATGAGTTCTCCACGTGTGCTTGGTTGCGCCATCTATCTACTTTACTATTATAAGTTTATTTATGGTGCTGATGATATACCACCAATAACCATTACATCTCCTGATACTATTCTAAAAATAGAAGCACCAGAACTTACTAAAACATCATATACATATCTTCCTTCTGATAAAGTTCTAGTGACAGTAGAACCTAATGATAATCTAAACTCACCACCCTTAGCACTAGTAAATCCCACTTCAAAAGTAGCTAATGCATGTTGTGATGATCCAATAGCTATACTCTTTGCAAGTTGTGCAGAACCTGTCCAATCAGTTACAGCAGCAGTTCCTATGGCAACTGCATTATCTGATGAAAAATCAAAAGCAGTGCCAGATGTACCAACTACAGTATAGTCAGCATCTAAATCTGCTCCTGTATTAATGGTGAGATTGACACCATAGGCTACACCTGAACTGGGGTCAAAAGTAAGAGTGTTTTTAGCCATTAGATAGTGCTTTTAGTAAAGTTTTGATTTCATTAATGTCATCTTTTAAAGATTTCAAATCATTCTCCATATTATCTATTCTTTCAGATTTTTGCTTTCTTTTAGAACGAAGAGAAAGATAGTTGTTATATTCACTTAGATCTGTATTCACAATAGCATTACTATCATTCTCACGAACAAGATTGTTATGTCCTTCAACTTTCATATTATGCTAATGCAATAACTCTAAGGTTTTTAACTCTAGGAGGTTGTGCCTGATTAGTACCAGTTCCTATCAACTTAATACTAAAGTATCTGAAGGTTGGTAGATCATCAATAGTAAATTCATAATCTTTCCATATTACTTGATCTGGTGTATATGCTATTACATCAGTCTTAGGAAGAGCTTTATCAGGAAGTCCATTATTCTTAGCAGGGTCAATAACTTGCCCAGATGATAGTAAGTTACTATAACCAGGGAAAGGTTGATAAACTAATTCATCATTAGGTCCTTCAGAGATAGCATAGAATGCTCTAATATCACTAGTCAAATTAATATGTCCTTCCATGTGAATCTTAATTCCAGTTGCTCCAGATTCCAAAGTGACTGGTTTAGATGCATAGACGAATGCATTAGGATCATCCTTAAGACTATTAACTCTATTATCTGTAATGTAATTGCTAATAGGATTGTTAACTCTATTTGAAGTAAAGATGAATGCAATCCTATCCAAATCAACTATAGGAGAAAGTAAAGGATCTCCACCTTCAAGAGATAGATTTAGAGTAAAGGATTTGTTATCAGGAAGAGTTGTTAATGATGTTGTCTCATTTATTCTAGAAGCAATTATTCTAGGACTACTCATAAAGTTATCAGTGGTAAGACTAATATCTTCAAATCCTTGATCTTGGAATGGAGTCTCTGATCCATCCACACTAGATCCAGTAACTGTTCTGACTTGAGCAGTTAAATTAGTTCCAGGTGGAGTCATATTTTGAACTATAGGAGTTATAATTTCAAATGGTATATTCTCAGTAGAGAGAACATCAGATCCACCAGTTGATTTAGTTTCATTGAAGTGAAGAATTGGAAGACTTGTACCAACTGATCTATCCACTCCATTAGCAGATGTATCAATCTTAATGTTATAATGATCAAGACCAATAGGATCAGATACTGTAGCATCTGCAAGATTATGATCTTTATTAATTCTTCTCAATGAGATTCCATCTAATTCATACTTATGAACCAAATCCCCACTATCATGAGATAGGGTCTGAGTAGAATCAACTCCTCTAGTAACTCCTGTTAATGTATTTGAATTTACTCCACTATAAGAAAGAATTTCTTTACCCACTTTAACATACCCTAAGTTAGTAGAACCAACTCCTACATTTTCAAACTCAGCAAAGTTTGATCCATCATTTACAATGATAGAACCTGTAGATGCAGAATCATAATCTGCAGATAAGGTAGTTGCTGGTACATCAGACTCAACATCGTTCAATGTTACTACATTCTGAGTAGAATACATTCCATGATTCTTCTGATTTACCTTAATATGCAAACCATCTGTAACTGTGACTGGAGATCCTGATAAGAATACATTTCCACCAGCAGTATGATTGAGAGTAACTATTCCAGCACTAGTAACATATTGCATTGTTTTGCCTACACCAGTAGCAAACTCTCCCTGAACTTGATCAAGTACATATTCATTAGTTCCAGTTAAAGTAGTAATAGAGAATTGAATATCTCTTCCCAAGGAAGTTAATCCTACAGTAGAAACCCCAACTACATCACCTATCTCATAACCACTACCACCATTAGTAACAGTTGCAGCAACAGCTACTCCATTAGTAATAGTAAGATGCATTGTTCCATTTCTACCACTTCCAGTCTGAGTAACCATAGGAACATGGTGATATGTTTCACTACCAGAAGAAGGTGTATAACCAACACCAGCATTTGTAATTGTTAAATTACCAGTTGCTGTTCCTGCATATCCAACATATCTACCTGTAGCATTACTACCTTCTTGCTGAACAATATTACCCAAGGTTATTCCTGTATCAGAAATAGTAGTATTAAATCCTACTCTAATTTTATTAGATGAGATTCTAAATGAATCTTTAAGTAGTGGTGGGATATCATCAGAATAATTTAATAAAGGTGGATTAGTGAAATTAATATTTCCCTGTCTTGTACTAAATTGTGCTCTATAAAGAGTAAATTTCAAATCTTCATATTGACTTGCATTCCATGTTTCTCCATTTTGTGATTTAAATAGAGATCCTAAAGTAGGTTGAGAACTAATAACTATCTGATCAGCTTCTGGTTTATCTACTGTTTGAATATCAGTTTCTCCCATTCTAGAAATCCAAGCAGTATAATCATTACTGATAGAAAGAAGAACTAATGCATAAGTTTGTCCACCAGGAAGATAAACTGGAGATGGGAAAGTGACTGTGGTAGGAATACTTGCATCCTCAGAAACAGTAATATCCTCAGGATCAATTACAATTTCACCAAAAGGAATAATTTCAGTGGTAGGAAGTCCTAATTTAACTGTTCTTAATTGAAC
>VTLG01003117.1_pt1 | contig 12489 bp, 11 predicted proteins | sample 4694571 | NCBI WGS metagenome assembly VTLG01 (sample SAMN12604809, study PRJNA352737) | marine metagenome | biome: ENVO:00000447; feature: ENVO:00000209|ENVO:00000569|ENVO:01000036; material: ENVO:00002151; isolation source: viral sequences binned using virsorter ... | reverse complement strand
TCTAGCTTTTCATACTCCTGTAGTATTTTTGATTTAACTGGTTTACCTTCACCTTTTAATTCAGCATTTATTTCTAGCTGTCTGTATTGAAGTTTATGTGGATCAACTTTATTTCTTGTAGCTAGTTGTTTATAAAACAAATGCACCTCACCTTCAGGTAATAATGCAGCTTCTTTTATTATCTCCTCAGTTCCATAGATAATACCTGTATTAACGATATTCTCATCTAATGCAATAGCTTCAGAAGCAGTTATTAGTGCTACTTCACGTTTAACAGCTGCATTTGGATCAGAGTTTGGAAGCTCATTATATATACCTGCTTCTATATTAGCTTTAACTCTATCTAAAGCATTTTTGTGAGCAGCATACTCACTAGGAGCAGTTTGGATTTCTTGTGCATATATTTTAGCGTAGGCACGTTTTGCATTGATGTGATTATTTTGCCACTTAGCTGTTTTATCTTTAGTTCCATCTGTTTCTTTAGTGTACCCATTGATATACTTACCAATCAAAGAGTGAGCATCATCTGTGTACTCTGTAGGTGGAACATTAGGATTAGTCTCAGTTACTTTCTGTAGCCATTGATTTTCAAGATCTCTATCATTTAGCTTTTTAACTTCTTCTTTGCTAAATGGTATGCCTTTATCCCATTTATAATCTAGTTGTCTTACAAGTTCTTTATCGTCAGCTTTCTCTTTAGTTAACCTATTAGTTAAACCATCAGGAATTGGACCACCTTTAGATGGATCATAGTTCTGTTTAAGATACTCAGCTAGTTGTGTGGTAGTCATAGAGAAGCCTTGCTCATCTTCTATGGCTTGGATGTTTTGTTCTACTTGCTTTTGATAGTTAAGTTTATTCTGATCTCTTATAGCTGTAGCATTAGCAGATGCTTTAGTAAGTCTATTATCCCAGTCAGTCGTAGAGAATGTTTTAGAATGAGCTTCTAGTATCTTTTCTCTTGGTTGTCCTTTCTTACCTCGATGTAAAAAACTAACAGCCTCAAATTTTCTAGCTACACTCTCAGGAATAACATTACTTTCTACCAGCTTTAAAATATCTTCTTGAGCATATTCAATAGCTTCAGATAAAGTATCAAAATTCTTTTCTGCTTTAATACGTTCAAACATTTTAAAAGCATTCTTCTCAAATGTTTGAGCATCATCAACTAATAAGTTTGCTTCCCATTCTTGTAGACGTTCATTCTCATATCTTTGAAGTATTGCTTCATTATCTTTTTTATTTACCTCACTTAGCTTTTGAGCCTCAAATTCATTAAACCTTTTTTTTAATTGTAATTCAAGTGCTTCAGGATATTCTCTAAAACCATTCCAATATTCTTTTTTAAATTGAGCTATTTTTACTCTAACTTCATCAGCATCTAGACCACTTATATCTCCTGCTGATTTAGTAAAATTAGTATTAATATCATAGGCATGTTTTTTAGCTTTTGCCTGAAGGAAACCAAACCTACCTTTTTTATATTCAGAATTTTCAACAAGTTCTAATGCTTCAGTAAATTTACCTTCTTCATTTATTTTATGAGCGATTTTCCATTTAACTTTGTAATCATCATCAAGTATATCTATTCCTTTTTCATACTTATCATAAGCTAATTCTTTTTGAGCTTCTGTCCAAGTAGACATATTCTCAACATAGTAATCTAACTGCCTTTCATTTTGCTGAGCTTTAATACCATCAGCCATCTTCTTGGCTGTACCTGAAAAGCTAATAAGACTAGTAATAAGTTCTAAAGGTACACCAGCGTTTTGAATACGTCTTTGATCATTAGCTCTTTCAGCTTCCTCACGTCTTGCAAAACCTCTATTCTGTTTTTCATAATCTCTTTCGAGAATGGAAGCATAATCAGGTGCTTCGTTAAATTGTAATACCATAGTTAGTTACCCCCAAATATTGAAACCACCTGAACCACCAGCTGTAGCTACTGCTGATGCAATCTTTAATCCATCCATTAACGCTGCAGCTCCAACACTCTGCATAACAGGTGCAGGTGGTGCAACATCAGCTACAGGTTGGAATGCTACCTGAGCAAACTGTTGATCTTTATAACCCTTCGCTTGTGCTGCTGCCTTAGCATTCTCTTGTGCTAGTGCTACATCATTAGTTCTTAATTGCCTACCAATCTCAGCTACATTTCTTCCATACTTAGCTAAGTCAGTAGTCTTAATTCTATCTATTGATCTACCTGTTCTACCACTAGCCATTAGCTTGGCAGACTCACTATTATTTAGCAGTTCAGCGTACATATCTTGGTACTTAAGCTCAGCTTGTGCTCTTGCTTCTTGCCTCTTACGTTCGCTTTCGCCGTAAGCTGCCTGAGCTGCCATCTCTGCATTATTTGTATTGATATCATATTGAACATTCTTAGCTGAATAGACACTTAGATCTTGCATCCATTGTCTTTCACGTTGTTCATTTTGATATGCGTATTGTCTTCTGGCAGCTTCATTCGCTGCTCTAGCTTGCGCTCCTAAACACACGGCAAAACTCTATAAAGGATAATTTGTTTGGACCAAACTCAATCTCTCGTAAGAATTTGAATCCAAGGAATTTAAGTAGCTTTAGATGGACAGTGTTTCGTTTGTCAACGACATTCCACAGCAACTTATCGGGTTGTCTTTCTACATAACGTCTAGCTTCCCTAGCAAACGTAATTGGGTAGTCATGAATAGCATGTGTACATAGCATCCAGATCTGACCTCCAAGGTCTACTCCAGCCATTCCGGCAGTCTTGCCGTTAGGCACCGTGAAGTACACACAGGAGGGCTTCTGAACTGCATCTAACAGTGCTTCTGTTGCATCTATACCATGTCCTTCTTCGACCTCTCTACGGTCTTCTGGACGTAGGTTAGAAGCCACCTCTTTGGCAGCCTCTAACGTTATTGGGTGAATAAATTTAGACACGTCTATAATATCTTTTGGAGTAGTCTCCTTCCCAGTTAATTGAATACAATGTGGAAGGTGTTGGGTGAGTAGATTTAAGGGTAAAGGTTAGGTTTGTATTCTTTTCATATACTGGTAATGTAACTACTTGCTCTTTATCTATACCTACTGTGTTAGCAGTGTAGACATCAGCTAGAATTGATTCAAATGTTTCAGTATAATCTGGCTTACCAATTCGTTTTAAGGTTGTGTCATACACACCTGTAGGACCAAGACTCATCTTGATACGGTGTAGAACAAGTGAGCTTTGTATATCAGATTTAAAACGTTCACCTTCTTGTTGAGTTACATATAATGTTGGAAACTCAATCTCCATATCAAAGGCATAACCAAGGACAACATTAAATGCTTGGCTTGCAGTGCTTGTAGTCCAGTTACTAGGGATCTTTACCTTAGTTGTACCGTTATCATCAAATGTAGTGACCTTAGAGACAAGACCATTAAACTCCTTATCTGTACTTGTAGATACAGCAACAGCATATAGCTGTCCTGAACCACTAAAGTCAGCAGCAGTATGATCGAACTTTGTATAGTCTCCATCAGCTACATACGTTAGGTTGGTATAAGCAAAGCTTTTAGAATTATCTAAATGAACTCTATAAGTCTCATCTTCAACAATAGTATGAGAGTTATCATCTAACTTAAGGCTGAACTTCTGCATGGTATATCCAGTGTTCTTTACTACTGCATATAAGGCATCATCAAGCATAGCTATGTGCTCTATAGTTCCACTTAACTCCCATTCAAACCAAGCCTGTTGTACTCTTCGTTCTCCTGTTTGGTAGTATCTGAAACCATATAACTTATTAGTACCTTTAGTAGCGAAGAATATAGTGGAGTTCTCTCTTGAGTTAGCTATTAAATTTATATTGTTAGGAAATAACTTAGATATGTTTTTACTTTGTTCTAATACGTTTGGTTCACCTTCACGTAGTACAGCTTGCATTTCAAAGAAACGTGTATATTTACCAGCGTTATCTAAGAAAGCTATAGTTGTACCAAGTGATATAGGGTTAGTACTAAAGTTAAAGTTATAAGAAGCTAATGAATTTATCTTTGCAGTTAAAGGGCTTAAGACATCACTATCTGTAGTCAACATAAACTGTTGATTCTTAGTGAATAAGACTAGACCAGAGTTAACCTGTAGCCCATCATAGACAATAGCTGGATACTCAGAACTACATGATATATCTATGTTATCTGAAGCTGTATATGTGATAGCTGACTTCGGCCAGAAGTTATAGAAGTCTCCAGGTCTAGACATAATCACATTCTCATCGCTGAGTAAGACAAGTCTGTTCCTAAAGAACAACATTTTATTAACTGTTTTACCTATGAATGAAGGTTCAGGAACTGTTGTTGTATCACCTACTAAACGATTATCCCAAGCTACTTGAGAAACTTTAAATGTTCCATCAGCTTGACGTACTAATTGAACAGGTAAAGTAGCTGCATCTAAAGTTGTTTTAACTCCAGGTTCAGGACATTCTTCCCAGACACCATCACCATCTCTATCATTCTCTCCAATAAACTTTACATAGTAATCATCTTCTTCAGCTTCACTATTAGCTACCTTAACTACATAACCATGTTTACATTGGTTAGGTAAATCTCCTACATCTTCTACTGATCCAGCTAATACATTAAGCAGTTCACCGACTGGAGAGGTAATGTTAAATGTACCTGAAGCTCTGGTTATATAAAGACCATTACCTATTTGTTGTACATCAGCATCAGCAAAAGCTGATTGAGCTGCTATATCTGTTCTAATAGCACCAAGAATACTTTCAGCAGTTACTACAGTTTTAGTATCAAATGAAGTTGGCTCTGGTCTTATTAAACCAAGGTTAGCTTGAACTTTAGATTCACTATGACTTTCTATTGTTACTCTATACCTAGCACCTTTCATCCATAGATCTACATAATCACCTGTTTGCCAACCTGTACCTCCATGTAGCAGATCCCAATTTGTTGTATAACGACAACGATAAACTTCTCCAGTACCACCATCTGTTGCTACAGCTTGACCTGTTGTTGTAAGTCTTATATATAAATCTTTTCTATCAGTACCTCCACTACCTGTATAGTTCCACGCCCAGTTTGCATGTACTACATTAGCGTGACTTGCATCTCCAGCAGCACCATAATTAATATTAAAAAGCTGTGTATCTACATTGGGACATAAACTATCTCTATGTCCATGAGAATCTGCATCACAATAACCTGTCCAACCACTTGATCCTGGTTCAACACCAGTTGAAGGATAACTACCATCTGAGGTACTACAACATCCTACACTGGTTACTAATCTTTTAACGCTAATTCTTGTTGCTGTTTTAACTGTACTTAAATTTGTATTATCAAATAAGTTAACTGAATACTGACTAGCATAAGCAACCTTCTTTAACTCTATGTATGCCTCTGGCGGTCTCACAGTCTCAACTGTCGCAGCCATAGCAGCCGTCTTATTCCTGTTAGTTAAGTATGTGTAGTCGTTAAGAGTAAGTGTTTGTATATCTGCATCGGTAATAGTACCACCACTATTAGTTTGCTTAAGGTAGTTCTTTAAAGCTGTTGCTTGACCTGACTCATAGTTAACCGTACAAGCAGCTCCTGTATCACACTTCCACATCTTGATCTCACCAGAGCTTAGCTGGATCTGACCTATGTACTGTTCGTTCTCATCTCTGTAGTAGTGGAACCATTTACTATCACCACTATAAGGACTTAATTCATTACCAATTAACCTACCTCCAGGTCTCTTTAATAGACCATGGGTGACATCAGGTACTACGTTCTTAGCTGATCTAACTTGTCCAGGTACTTTTAATTCGTCAGGCTGTTGTGATATACCTCCTACATAATTAGGTATCTGTTGTGTAATACTCGTCATCTAGATATAACCTGATATGGTTGAAAAGATTTATATGATGATCCAAGTGGAATACCCATATAAGAATGATCACCCTGATTACATTCGTACTCAATACAAGTAGCTCTTGTTGTTGCTTCTTGTACTTGTAGTAGTTTAAATAATTCTGAATTACTTACTAACTGAGTGGCAGCTCTAACTGAAGCTCTAGATATTATGTATCTTTTAAATGCACTAGGTAGATCTGTGAACGGCCAAAGCCAAGTTATATCTAAATGTAGACTTGAATCAAATTCATCCTTTGGCTCTTTTGCAAGTGTGTCATATAGCCTACCGTTCCTTCTTACAATGTTTTTAGATCTATCATTAAAATCACTATGGATGTCATATCTTAAAACGTTAGAGGGGATAGTTATATGTTTAGTTGTAGCCTCTGGTTGTTTCTCTACATCATATTCTGTATTAAATACCCAACCTTCATTCTGTACATCCTTATTGACTTCGGTCAGTATGTTATAGATAAATCCTATTTCTGGATTCTCATAGTTTAGTGTTGTTACTGGTGACTGACCGATAGCTCCCAGTATTGAATTCACTGCGGATAGTTCTGTATCGGTGTCAACTGTTGTGGGAATAGTCATGTGTATATGAATAAAAAAAAAGGGAGACCGAAGCCTCCCATTGTGTAACCAAAAATATTGTTTACTGATAACCAGCGTTGTTGGTTGCAGTTTGAACTGTACCGAACTGTGCTGGAGGTGTAGCAGTACCTGCATATAGTTCAACAGCAGCTGCAGGATTAAGATAATCTGCACCCATTGCTAAACGACCAAGGATTACGTCACCTTGGTATATGACTGATACGTCTCCACTTGTTACCTGAACCTGTGGACCAACTGCCTCAACAACACCTGCAGCTTCTTTCTGGAATATTAATCCACAAGAATTAGCAAAGTTAGAAGCTTGACCATATTCGTTGTTGATACCAGTAACAGAGTTACGTGCATCTTCAACATCTTCAGATACGAAATCACCTTTATTACCAGGATCAGTAATACCAGGGTTTGTAGCTGATGCAGATCCAAACTTAGTACCGTAGCTGGAGAAGAATGGAATGTTCATAGACTTGAAGATCTTAATGCCTGCAATCTCTACGATTCCATTTCCCTTTTGACGGGATGTACCTTGTGAGTCTCTGTTAACTAGACCGTTATCACCTACCTGTTGGATAAGTTCATAGTACTGGCGTGGGTTAAGAACACCTACACGTCCATCAGAACTAATACCTTTCTCATCCATTGCAGCTGCAGCGTCATAGAACGCATTGATTAGCGATGCAGGAACATAAGCATCAGATGCTTGTGCGTTAGTACCTACACGAATCTGAGTTCCACCTGGCTCTTCAAAGTTATTCTTCATCACAGGTGACTTAGCTCTAGCTCCACGAGTCACAGCTCTGAAGATTAGGCGGTCATATTTCTCAGCTAGTGCATAACCAATCTTCTTAGAGATCTCTCCACGTAACTCGAAGTGAGCCAATGTTTCGTCTAATTCATATACGAAAGCTGAACTGATAAGGAGATCATCGCATGTGATAGTCTTCTCAGCTACTGGAGGTGCGCCGTCACTGTTACCAAGTATTGATTGACCTGGAACATGGAATTCGGCGTTGGTGCGACCTGTGTAGATGAACTGTAAAGAGCGACCATTTTTAAGTGTACGCTTCATTACAAGATCCCTTGCTATTGCATTGTTCTGGAATCCTTTGAACATCTCACCAGAGAACAGCTTAAGTAGAAGTGCTCTGGAATCGGACGCACCATTGAGCGAGCCTGGCCGCGTTAAATCAGCTAAAGGCTCGTTACTATTTTGATGTGCCATTTATCTATATTTTAAAATGTATTGAATGTATAAATCATCATCGCGCGCAAATTAAATTTGAAGTTTGTGGTCTATCCCACCGTCTAGACGGCTAATAGGTATCCTGCGTACAGGGCTAAAAGCCAAATCAGTCAGAGATCCGACACTGAGGTGTCTCTGACCTGTGGTAGTTCAAGTGCATTGTCTCTACCAAAATAAAAAAGGATAGTAATCCGAAGACTACTACCCATAGTTCATTTACTTTCTTCACAAAGTTGAAAGAGCCTCTTCTAATGAGATGTCCTCATCGAAAGTTTCTTTTGTTTCTTCTTGATGTTCCTCTGGCTTATTGTGATGTGCGTCTGTCTGAAGACGAAACGATGTCACGTTAGCTGGATTACCTTTTGATTGATGAGACATTAGAAACTGAACTTAGCTCCAATTTTTGTACCGTATGAATTATCAGCATCTTCTTTTGTGATGCCTGAGAACTCACCATAAACACCTAGCTTTTGAGATACATTCCATGTACCTCCAAGCTTACCTGAGATTCCTGATTCAGTTCCATCTACATCAGCAACAGCAGTGAATGCTGGACCGCCTTGAATGTAGTAATCAAACTTCTTTATAGAACCTTCGTATCCAACATGTAGATCAATAGTTCTTCCTGAGTAGTCAGAACCTGTGTATCCATCGTTAGATTCAGCGTTTATGTATACGCCAGCGGATGCAGGTGCAGACGCTAATGTGGTGGCTGCGAGAGCAAGTGCAATAGTTTTCATTTAATTAAATAGTTTTAGATTTTGTGTAAGAAATGCCGCGATACTTGTATGTGACTTTAATTGTCATTGGAAATCTCCAAGTACCTCAGACCCCGTTCCATGTCTAAGGTTTCATGCGTCCCGAAGGATGAACGGAAGTATCGTTAGGCAATAGGTGCGATCTCTTTAGCCGCTAGATCAAGCGGAAAGTTATGTGCGTTTCTTTCGTGCATTACTTCCATACCTAAGTCAGCCCTGTTAAGAACGTCAGCCCATGTTGGAATAACTCTGCCATTGGTCGCTGTGACGGATTGATTAAAATTGAATCCGTTGAGGTTAAATGCCATCGTAGAGATTCCCATGGAGGTAAGCCAGATACAAACCACTGGCCAAGTAGCAAGGAAGAAGTGAAGACTGCGACTATTATTGAAAGAAGCATATTGAAAAATAAGTCTTCCGAAGTAGCCATGCGCGGCTACGATGTTATAGGTTTCATCCTCTTGTCCAAACTTGTAGCCATAGTTCTGAGATACAAGCCCAGTCGTTTCTCTAACAAGTGAGGAAGTAACAAGACTTCCGTGCATAGCAGCGAATAAAGCTCCACCGAATACCCCTGCAACACCGAGCATATGGAAAGGGTGCATAAGGATATTATGTTCTGCTTGAAAGACAAACATAAAATTGAAAGTCCCTGAAATACCAAGAGGCATACCATCACTAAAGCTCCCTTGTCCGAATGGATATACAAGGAAGACAGCAAAGGATGCTGCAACTGGTGCGGAATAAGCTACACATATCCATGGTCTCATTCCTAATCTGTAACTAAGCTCCCATTGCCGTCCCAAATAAGCTGAGATACCAATAAGGAAGTGGAAGACGATGAGTTGGTAGGGTCCACCGTTGTAAAGCCATTCATCGAGATTGGCTGCTTCCCAGATGGGATAGAAGTGTAGTCCGATTGCGTTTGATGACGGGACAATCGCTCCCGATATGATGTTGTTTCCATAGAGTAAAGAGCCAGCTACGGGTTCACGGATTCCATCTATGTCAACTGGTGGAGCAGCTATGAAAGCTACTATAAATGCTGTTGCAGCGGTTAATAGTGCAGGGATCATAAGCACACCAAACCATCCCAAGTAGAGACGGTTGTTAGTGCTAGTAACCCAGTCACAGAAACGCTGCCAGTTGTCAAATGGTTTTGTTAGTGTGGCTGTAGTCATTTATAAAAAGGTTTAAAAAATACCTGGAATGATTTGTCCAGTAGTGATGTATGCGCCGAGTGCAGCAATGACACCTAGCATAGCTAGACGACCATTCAGTTCCTCTGCATCGTGCATGAGAAAACTTGCTTCTTCTTTGTTCATAATTTCTATAGGTGGTTCTTTAGCGAAAATGTTTTGTTTACCGTATTCGGTTATAACTGTCATTGATTTAAAAGATAGGTGAATGGCGATGATGAACTGTCAGGTCGCCATGTCTACCTAAAATTTAAGATCAGATCTATCTAACTTTGCTATTAAATCTTGTCGATAAGCAGGGTCGTCATCATATCTAGAATCACTCATAGCAGCTACAACTTCAGCTTGACTTCTGAATACATCAGCTGAAGTCTTAGGTGCTTTACCTTGTAGCATCCTACCTTCATAACCATTAGCACTATCGTATTGAGACTTGAGTCCAGACAAAGCTAACTTAATAGCTTGTGTGTTTCCTGTTTCAACGATGCTATCAAAGGCATCAATAGAACCTTTATCTAAATTCTCACCAGCCCATCCGACTAGCTTCCCATACTCACCTTCACCTCCTACAGAATTCTTGATGCTATTAACATCAGCATCTGTCATATCTACTGAGGTTTGTTGTTGAGCTGGTTGACCCTGTTGTAACTGTAAGTAAGCATTAACAAGATCTTGGCTACTCATACTTTGAAACTTTTCAATAGTTTCTGGAGATAGTGTGTTGTCGTTAGCGTAGTACTCAGCTGATGCCTCATTTATTAAGGCAACTGCTGGAGAATCTTCCGTAGCTTCTTTTGTTTCTTCAGACGTTTCTTCTGTGTCAACAGCATCGGTGTCCCCAGTTGTTTCGCTAGTTTCATCACCTGTTTCTCCAAGCTTTTTTTGAAGTTCAACATAAGCTTTCTCTAGATCTTCTGCGTTCTTATATTTACCTGCAAGTAATTGTTCTTGCTCGGCTTCCATCTTCTCACCAACAATCAGTGAGTCTTTTTCTTCTGCATTAAGAGTTTCTAATGTGGTTACTGAGTCAGTACCAGCATCGTATGTCATTGTCTCTGCCATTATTCAGTCGGTGGTTCCTCTTCTAGTAGTTGTGGATTCTTTGTTGGATCAGCTAGTGGTGCGCTTGCCATCTGACCAGCTTGATCAACTAATGATTGTTGAGCTGCTGCCTGTTGTTGTTGCTGTAACTCTTGTTGCATCTGTTGTTCAGACTTAACTAAGTTCAATACATCTATACCTTGTGCAGCTGCTAAACGTTTGATTGCTTCTGAAGGATTGATGAATTGCATCAATGCTTCTGGACCTAATGTTTGAGCAATGGTAGTGATGAAAGCTGTAAGACTTTCTCTATCCTGACCACGACCTAACGCATTAACTCCAGCTACAATCTGTGGACGTACCAAATCTTTAGGTATGTTTGGTATCTCCTTTGATCTTTGAAGTATTAATAATGTTCTATTCAAATATGGTACGAGGAATTCAATCGTGAGCAGTGAGAATAAACCACCGAGCTGTTGCTCTAGTTCTAGCTGAGTCAGTCTTACTTCCTCTGCTGTAGTGCGCTCACTCTGTCTTACATTTAAGACAAGGAAAGCATCACTAATTCTTTTCTCTAATGATTGAGCCATCTGTGCAGCTGTACTAAAGTCAGCAGTTTTACCAACTTGTATTACTGCTACATCTTCTGGTCTACCTTGTACGATTGCACCATTACCAGCTTTCGCTATGGTTGCTGGCTTGGTAGTTGAACTAGGAGATACAAGGAAGATAACTTTACTAGCTGCTGAAGCTCCTTCAACAAGAGCTTGAGATAAACCTTCAAGTGATTTGAGATCACCAAGGAACTCTTCTACTCTACCTCTTCCATAATCTTCTCCATCAACCGTATTAAATCTAAGTACCAACCAAGGACTAGCTTTCTTTGGTGCTGTACTACGACTGTTAGGAAGTATCTTATCAAGTGCTTCCTGATGCCAGATCCAGCGTCCACTCTTTTCATCTAGTCTGACGTAGGTGTATACCTCAACGTCATCGTTGTTAGAACCTATTGATTCATCCATTGACTTTAATGGATCAGGATCAGGCAGTTCTATACCTAATACCTTTCTACTAATAATTTCTTTAGTAACTATTTCTAGGACGTTACCATTACCATCTCTGTTTACGACATATCTATTTAATGGGAAGTTCTTAAGACCATCTTTACCCATAAATATCAAAGCATTACCACCTACAATAAGGTGCTTTAATGCTTGATGTACTACAACTCGATCACTAGATGCAGCTATGTAATCCATGACCATTCTTTCCATCTTTGCAAATGAAAGATCTAGTTCACTACGGATCTCTGCTGGTATCTCTTCTCCTAACTTGTCATCTCTAACTTGTAGTTTAAAGAATGTTGTTTGAGGAGGAAGTAACGCCAGCATTAACTTTGCTGCTAACGTTACTACCGCTTTAGATCCACAGCTTTGCCATGGAGTTACTAACTTTTTGTGATTAGATTGAGAATTTACATCTCGTTCAATAAGGTAAGGCAACGTGAGTTCAGAACAAGTAACTGCAGTGTCTAAGAATTGAGATCTACCACTGGTTAATTGACTGTATCTCTCACGTGCATTCATTAATAATTTCCTCCAACTGGACCTTCACTTCCAGTGTTTACATTGCTTCCTAACTTGATTCTTAATGCACCTGTACCCTTAGTCATTGGGTTCTTATCCTTCTTACTCTTAGCTCTCTTTACCTGTGGATTCACATCTGTAACCAAAGGATCAGGTGAAGGTAAAGG
>VTLG01017074.1_pt1 | contig 12491 bp, 5 predicted proteins | sample 4694571 | NCBI WGS metagenome assembly VTLG01 (sample SAMN12604809, study PRJNA352737) | marine metagenome | biome: ENVO:00000447; feature: ENVO:00000209|ENVO:00000569|ENVO:01000036; material: ENVO:00002151; isolation source: viral sequences binned using virsorter ... | reverse complement strand
CCATCAAAATGAAAAATCTTTTCTACCCCAATAATATCTGGAGGAAGTGGTAAATAATTGCTATTTTCATAAAACTTAAATTCTGTAGTTAAACCAACATTTTGAGTTACTGTGGTTGTAGTTATTCCACTAACATCAGTATCAGTTAAACCCTTTCCTCTATCAATATCATCTTGAGTTATTTTATACTTTACATAATCCTTAGTTACACCATCAAAATGACGTTCATGAAATATTTGAATAGCATCATCTACTAAATCATCTATTTGCTCATCGGCTACATTAATTTCCAGCACTGGAGCACCCAGTTGCCTTTTGCAATAGTTTATTAAGTCTGATCTACTTGCGGGTTTTGCCATTTGCGTCTACTCCTTAACAGTATTTAGGGTGCAGACGATACACCTGCATAAACCATAATATTACCATTTACTATGTTATATATCGTTGTTCCAGACCCAACCAATACATTATAAACATATCTTCCTTCACTTAAAGTTCTTGTATCAGCAGCACCTAAAGAAATCTTTACTTTACTTGTAGTTGCTGTTGTAGTTATTCCACTAGTAAAAGTTGCAGTTGCTCCCAAAGTAGCTCCTACAGCAACACTTTTTGCAATTTGTGAAGATGATGACCATGCAGTAGTAAAGGGATATGGTGAATTAGAAGTATCTACTACATTAAATGTTGCAGAAAAATCCGTACCTCCTTGAATCGTCAAATTAGATGCATAAGGTACTCCTGAAGTTGGATCGAATGTGATATTTTTAATTGCCATTTACCAATTCCTTGAGTAGATTTTTGATTTCGTTAATGTCATTTTTAAGTCTTGATAAATCATTTTCGATAATATCAACCCTATCATGACCTTTACTAGTCATTTGTCTTCTCATAATATATTTATTAAATTCTTTTGTATTTTGATTTACAATTGAATTAGAATTAGGATTACGAGCTAAAGAAGGTTGATTTTTTACTTGTTGTAATTCCATATTATGCCATTGCAATTACTCTCAAAGATCTAACTTGAGGTACATAAATTTGACTTGTAGATGTTGCAACAATTTTAATCCGATATGATCTAAATGAAGGTAAATTATCAATTGTAAATTCATAAGGATTAAAGTCTAACGATTCAGGATTAAATGATTCTTCATTAGTAGGAGCAACCAAAGTATCTGATTGTCCATTACTCTTATTAACTGAAATAATTTGACCTTGCTCATTCAAATTCTTATAACCAGGGAATGGTATAAAAATAGGATTAAAGTTTTGCTTATCACTAATTGCATAGAATAATCTAATATCATTACTTGGAGTTAAGTGACCTTCTAACATAACTCTCAAACCTGTTGCAGGATTAACCAATTCTATTTCTTTAGAAACATATCTAAAGGCAGTAGGGTCAGTTCCTATTGAATTAACTCTAGAATCAGTTGCAAAATCACTAATTACATTATTAACACGATTAGATGATAATACAAGAGAACATCTTTGTAAATCAATCATTGGACTTACTTTAGAATTAGCAGTACCCAATGTTAACTTCAAATTGGCAGATTTATTACCAGGTAAATCTGTTAAATTTGCCTGTGCATTCACATTTGATGCAATTAATCTTGGACTATCAAGCCAATTATTTTCATTTATAGTAACAGATTCAAATCCATTATCAGTCCAAGGTATTTCATTTCCATCCATACTTTGTCCTGTTACTGTTCTAATTTCACCTGTTATAGTTGTTCCTGGAACCGCCAATGTTTCAATTTTTGGTTGTACTAATTCAAATGGAATGTTTTGAGATGCTTGAATCGTATTACCACCAGATGATTTAGTATCATTTAAATATAATTTAGGGAATGATGTTCCAACTGCTCTACTAGTATTATTTGAATCAAAAGTAGTAGACATATCAATATTTAAATTATAATGATCAAATCCAATAGCCTCACCTTTACCCGTAGCAGTTGTTGCTGACAAAGGATGAGTCTTATTAATTCTCATCAAATTAACCTTACTCAATTCATACTTATAAACTGGTGTTCCTATTGGATAATTTCTTGTAGATGCAGTACTAGATCCAATAGATGAATTTGTATCAACAGATCGAGTAATCTCACCTCCAATAATATTTCCAGCTACAGAAGTGTATTTAATAATTTCATTACCTATCTGTAAGAATCCTACATTAGTCGTACCAACACCCACATTTTCAAATGTAGTGAACTTACTTGCATCTTCAACAGATAATGAACCAACATTTTCAGTTGTATATTCTGCTGTTAACTTAGTTGGTTTAATATCTGATTTAACACCAAATATTCTAACTTGGTTATTATTAAAATACATACCATGATTCTTATGGTTCACTCGAACATGAAGTCCATCACTTGAAGTAATGAGATCAGATACTTGAACATCTCCACCATTTACCCAATTTAATGCAGTTGATACTCCAGCACTATTTGTAAAATAAACCGTATTTGCTGTACCAACCTTATAATCACCTTGAACATTATCTAAGATAAGTTCGTTTACATCTCCAATGGTTGTAACAGATAATCTAGCATTAAGTCCTAAATTATTATTACCAATACTGGAAATACCTAATACATCACCAACCTTATAACCATGTCCACCTACCGCAAAAGTAGCACCTAGTGCAACTCCATTTGCTACGGTAATATTTGCCTTAGCTCCAGTACCATTACCAGAAATAGTAGATAAAGTAACACCATCATATTGATAATGACCACTAGCAGGAGTATATCCTAAACCAGCATTTGTTACACTTAAAGCACCTGTTGCAATACCTGCAGTCGAAACAAGATTACCTGTAGCACCAGTATCCAGTTGAGTAACAGTATTACCAACTTTAATCACAGAATCTGATACTGTAGTACCTAAACCAACTCTTATCTGTCTAGAATTTACAACTATAGAATCATTTAATAGGTATGGAAGTTGAGAATTACCAGTTCTAAGATCTGGGTTATAAAGTTCAAATGTTCCGTTCGTTAAGAAATCTGCTCTATAAAGAGTAAACTTAAGATCTTCCCACTGACTAGGTTCCCATATGGATGCATTTTGTGACTTGAACAATGAACCAAGATATGGTTGTTGTGATACATATGCATCAGTAATTAAATCATTTTCACCAACTCTAGAAATATAAACACTATACTTGGTAGAATTGGATAATAATACTAATGCATACTCAGTGTTTCCACCTTCAAGATAAATTGGAGAAGGGAACTCAATTGGAGTAGCAACAGATCCATCCGCAGATAATTGAATATCAGCTGGATCTAACGTAACTTCTGAATTAGGAATAACTGTTGCAATAGGAATTCCATTCTGTGTTGCCCTTATTTGGAAAACAAAAGGAATATTCATATCATCTCTACTTCTAAAGAAGAGATCAACTCTTGTTAAAAATATACCTTCTTTATCTTCAATTTGAATAGTTTGTGCTAAAGGATCACCCCAACGTCTTGGTCTATTATCAAATTGATTACCCCATGTTCTAACTGTTTCTTGAGTTCCAGGTACAACTTCTGTATTCAAGATTCGTTCAACTCCTCTTGATTCATTTACAGATTGAGATATAACTCTTGCATTTCTAGTAGAAATAATATTTTCTTGAACAGTTTCAAGAATACCAGCAGATTCAAATTCCTCTGAAGCCCTTGTAGTTGCTTTATCAGGATCATTTACAGGATCATTAGTTAACTGAAGAACTTTTTTACCTGTTTCAAATCTTGGATGATTATTTAAATTTGGATTTGGAACATAGAAACTACCAATTAAAGTTGCAGAAGTGTCTGATATTAATCTTAAGTTAGTAACTTTTGCTTGTGCCCCACTAGATTGTCCAGTTAAGACCATATCACTTTCAATCCAACCATAATAATCACCTTGAGCTTCTTCTGATAAAGACCTAATATCTACATTTAATAATGTAGAGGATGCAGAGTAACTTGAAGGAATTGATTTATAAGTATAAGGATTGTCTGAGAACGTTGAAGTTGGAGCATTATATGGACCTCCTTTATGTTGAGGTTCAGCAACTCTAAAGATTATTTCAGCATTAGTACCTGGTATTGATTGATTACCAAGACCAGTTCCTCCCATAGTTCCAACTACATTTTCACCAACCTGGAAAACACCAGATGTCATTTCCATCTCAATTAATTTTGGAACGCAATACTTAGTTACATCTCTACCATCAAAGAATGCATATATTTGAGTAAGTGGTTTAATTCTTTTAGCAACAAATTGTATATTTCTAGATCTTATGAAAAGAATTATATCTCTACTTATAGTTCTATCACCTAAAGATTCTTGATCAAATTGCTCAACAACAGCAGTTCTAGTTCCTGTTCTATTTTCAGTTCCAGATCTTACTGTTTCTCTTACAGTCTGTCTTGTTTCTGTAAAGACCCTAGTACCACTCTGACCACCATTATGAGTGTGAACCCAAACACTAGTGTTAGTCTCACTTCTTTGTCTAGTAGATTCTCCACCCCAATTAGTTTGCCATGCATTCCATACTGTTCCTGCGAATCCATTTTGTGGATCAACACCAAGTCTAGCTGAAGCATCTGCAAGAATAGCAGAAAAATTACCTTCCCTCTCAATTATTCTAGCTTCGAGACGTACAGTATCAACCCAGTTATCAGTTGCTGGTGTTAATTCAACAGTTCCTTCCCAGAAACTTATCATAAATGGTGTTACACTCTCACTTCTAGTTCCGAAAGCTTGTTTTAAATATTCTATTTCAGAATAATCTAAACTAACAATATCACCTGTTCTTGATACATTAATACCTTCTATAGGAGCAAATGCTTTATCTTCATTAGGATCTACATTAACAACAGGTCCAGGTACAAGATCTAAAGATGTTGTATAATGCTTTGGACGCATTAATTGTTGTTTTACATCAATACTATTAGCAAGAGTTTGTTGGAATGTAATATCTTGGGCTGAAACAGTAGTAAAATTATCTACAAAGAATCCAGATTTAAATCTATTAAAACCATCCTTATCAGGAACAAACATATTAGAGGTTGTATTCTCTAACATTGATAATGTAGTATAATATTCTAAATTTTTAACTCTACTTTCAAGATCCTTAATATCTTGCATTCTAAATCGCTTATATTTCAAATAATATATTGAAACATCTGATACATTATAAATGTATGGTGGAAGAGTTAATTGTGCAAGTTCTAAAGCATCATCTACAGCTTCTGGAAGATCGGGATTATCTGCTGGTGTTCCATATTTTACTTGAAGATCACCTTCCTTAGTAAGGAAAATTCTATCAAATCTTCCTTGATAATATGAATAAGTTGTTAAAATAGCTTCATCATTTGCTAAAACATTTGCAGCAGAATGACCAGTAGTTCCAAATGACCTACCTAAAAATTCAAATGGAGATCTAGAAGATTCTGTTACTGAATAATCATCAACCCTTGGTCTTATATCAATAATATCACTATTGCGAATAGTACCATCACAAAATGGTATCTCTTTACCGTAATTAAATGTATCATATGACTCTACTGTAGTAATATCACCCGTATCTGTTGAATCATAAGTAGAACTAGCAAAATAAATCTTTAGTTGTTTAGTTGGAGCATCTGTATCATTACTTCTTTCTATAGCACCATAATTATAGATGGTTTCTTCTTGTCCATTTTCAAAAGAATATTGTTTAGTAATATCAAAACTAGGAGAATCTGCAGTAGTAATTGTTGCCGTAAACTTTGATTCAGATGATAATATAGATTCTCCTTCTTTAAATACATTATCAGTCTTATAAAGAACAGAAATTGTAGTACTAGATATTTTTTCTGCAACTATAGCAGATGCACCACTAGTTTGACCGACTAATAATTCACCAATAACATATTCTTCTGCCGTAGTAGATGCACTTAAAATAGAAGATAATATTAACTTAGGTGCAGATGCTTCAGTCGTATCAGATGATTCAAATACACCATGAACACCAATAATATCAGGAGTATTAAGAGATATTAAACTGTCTTCAACTCTTGTACCAAAAGGATAATTTCCATATTCTAATCCATTATCTAAAGTAGTAGCTCCTATACCAGAACCACCTTTTCCAGTCTTCTTAACAACAAGTGATTTAACTTTGTTTAGTATTTTAACTTTTGCTTTTGGTTTTATTTTTGTTAATGTTGTAATTAATGTTGCACCAACATCATTCGCTCCTAAATTATAAATCTGAATTTGTCTTCCACCACTAGCCTCTACAAATTGAAGTTTATCTGCAGTTAAAACTTCAGTAACTCCATTAGATCTAACTAATGAATATCTTTCTTCATCAAATGGTAAGAATGTTTCATTTTCTCCTGCAGTTGGAATTTTTGATCCATCTATTTGACCATTTGTAATATCAACAGTATAAATTTTTCTTATTGTTATTTGAGCATCTGTTAGATCAACAGTAGCTATATTGTGCTTTGGAAGAAAAGTGAATAATGTATTATCACCTGATGATGCTAAATCAGTAGATTGAACTGTTAAATCACTAACATTAATATTAGAAGATGGCAAAACTCCATTACAAATTCCAGATACAGATTCAACACCTTGAATTGTAACAATATTAGTTCCAACAGTTATAACTTTTGCAAGAGTTGGATCATCAGAATTTGCTAAATTACTAAATTGAAGTAAATTACCAACCTTTATATCAGCTGGAAATGCTCTATTAGTACTAGTTACGGTACTAATATTTGCTGATACTCCTGTAATAGATGCTATACCAATATTTGCTTTTAGTGTTGGCATAACATCAGCACTAAATGTATTGATGCCAACTAATCCATTATCAGTTGCATATACAGATTTTACATCAGAAATAGTATGATTTGTAATTGCAACAGCAATTCTACCATCAGCATCTCCATTAAAAATTAATGATTCATTAGGATTAAATTCTCCCTGTCTTTCATAAACTGTAAGTGCAACACCTGCAGTTACAGAAGACTTCAAGAAAGCAGTTGCTCCACTTTGAGAACCTTTAATATATGTTGGAATTGATAATGTAGCTGGTTGATTTAAAGTTATTTCCGATACAGTTTGGACATCATATAATGCCAAATCCCATCTATTTAAATTACCATTTGCTGCATCATAAGAACCCGATTCTAATTTATAATCATAAACTCTCGCCATTCCAATTTCTTTTCCTGGCACATCATATCCATTAGCACCAACTCTAGTATCTCTTAAACTAACAACATAAGTATTTCCAACACCAATAGTAGCAGATCCATATGCTCTATTTAAAGACAAAGTTGGTCCTGTATTATATTGAAGAGATGCTTGTTCAACGGTTCTTGTAGTTCTTGTTTTAGTGGAATCTAAGTATTTTGGTATTATCGTTTCTACTGGATATCCCTTAACATATGATCTACCTGGAGCAATCTTATAGATCATCTGATCATCAGAAGCTGAAACTCCACCATATGTTAGTTGACCCTCTTGAAATAATCCATTATTTCCTTGATTATCATTTAATGACTCTAAAACAGTTCCACCAAATGGTTTAGTTATATAATCACCAAATGTTTCATATGTTCTTTTTGCTAATGAATCTTCAAGTTGTTCTTGGAAAATAGATCCAGTAGTAGTAGCATTTCTTAACTTTCCTTTTAAAATACCCTCTTCAACTACTGCTAATTCAACAAAATTATCATCATTTATATCAGAAATAGATTTTTTAAATAAACTTACTGATATTTTTAGTCTGTCAGCACCTGGTGCAGCATAATTATTAAATCCCTGAGAATTATCATTCAGGGTTTCATCCATATCTGCATTAATAACATCTTCACTTACATATAAACCTATTCTATAATTTGGAGTAGTTCCATATTGATCAAGAAGTATAGTTTCAGATGAAACATTTACAAAATTACCTCTTATAAAATATACCCCATCTTGAATAGAAAATGCAGATCCAGTAGCAGTAGCATTATTAGGTATAGTAGTTGCTAATGGACTATTTGCAGATATAGTAGAATTTCCTAATAATCCAGATATAATTGTTTCATTACAACTAATATCTTCTCCACTTAAAAATGTCTGTGTTGAATTATCTTGTACATTTGATGAAAGATAATTTATATAAAGAGTTAAATTACCATTTTCAGAATTTTCTGATAATAAAATTTTATTAACGACAGCAGTAACTCCAGATTTTAATCCTGTTATTTTTTTACCTACTAACTGATCTGCATATGCGGATACAGGAACCCCTTGATAAGTATTACTTAATTGAACTGCAAAATATTCTTGACTATAAGATATATTACCAGGTATTACCTTCGCACCTTCTTTAAAAAAATGTTGACCAAATTTTTCAACTTGGTTTTGTAATATTGATTGTAATGTAGTTAATTCTCTTGCCTGAACTGGAAATCCTGGCTTGAACAGCACCTTATGGAAATCATTTGCTGAATCAAAGTCGTCGAAATATGGGGCTACATTTAAATTAGTTTGCTGTGGCATGATTTCTTAGAACTGCAAAATGATCTTGATATCTTCTTTTTGATTCACCGACCTAGTTATTGAAGGACGGTTATCGACATATATGATGTTCCCTGAATACTTTTGAGCCTCAGGACCAGCAATCCCACTCACGAAAGATTGCCCAAGGTTATATGTCCTATTATTTATTACAGTCGATATACCGCTAAAAACAGTATCAATACCTAAATTCGAGTTTGTTCCTGATTCTGGAACAATGGTTAAATTACCAACACCAGATGGAGTACTTGTAAATTGTAATAAATCAAACCCATATGTAGGATTTGTAATTGCCACACCAACAGTAGTAAATCCAACAAGTGATTTATCCTGCCAGTATTTTAAAACACCTGTATTTTGATCATAACTAATAACTTTACCAACTGCTGTTTGACCTGTTCCAATGGTCTGTTTAATTAAAGTATCTGCAGTAAATGCAGCAGAACTATAACCAACACCAGTAAGTCTTAGAGCTGGAACCGCACTTGCTTTATCTGAAGTTAAAAGACTGCTAGATGTTACTCTTGGATTTTCGACTACACCAACTCTTGCAATTTGGTTTCCAGTAATAAAATCTGGATTATCATTATCATTTTCAATACGAGAATATAAAAGAACATTATATGCACCTAATTCCCTATAGATGTCTGAACCATGTCCACCTTCTGGAGGAATGATAACATCAAATGTAGGAGTTTCACTTCCTGCTGGAACTCCACCTGCAACTAAATCAACAGAACCATAGGTATAACCAGATCCTTGAGTAGTTACAGTAACAGAATCAATTTTATATTCATTATTAACAACAACTGTACACTGAGCACCAGAACCATTTCCTTTAATAGGAACATTGGTATAAGAAGTTGCTGTATTACCAATAGCAGTTCCTCTATTTGTAACAGTTACAATTTTAAGGGAACCATCAACTGCATTATTTCTAACAGATGAATTATCAGTAGTAGTTGCCCAATTCGCAGGAACTGGCATAAAATCTGTTGATTCAAATTTTACAATATCACTTGGTTTAATTGTATAAAGATACTTCCAAATATAACCATCACCACTACTACCTGCAGAACGAGGTTCTAAATCAGTAAAAGTAGGTTGATCTAAAGACGGTTTACCATTCTGTAAACACTCATATACTCTAAAATCACTATTCAAAACATAATAAGATGCAGAATATAAATTAGTTGCTCCAGAGATCTTTGCTCTATTAGAACTACTATAATCACCCCGATACATATCATAAATTGTACCAGAAGTCCAAGTTCTTTTCCTTACTACCTGCCTAACATCATCTGCATTGATTTTTTTCAATGCAATCATAGTATCCCAATAAGAATCTTCTTGAGTAAAATTATCCTTTGGAGCAGGAGGAGAAGTATCCCAATCACTCTGAATATCTGTTGGATTTGGTAAACCAATAAAAGAATAATAAGAATTACTCGTAGCACCAATACCTGCTACAAAATTCTTCGCATTTAATATTCTAATTTGATCTGTTATAATAGCAGACATTGTGAAAAGTTTTTATTTATTTAGAGTAGTTTATGAAGGTATAATAAAGGAGCCTTTCATTGCCGAATGAGCAGTGCATTCATATTCATAATTTGCAGGAGCATCATGAGGTATAGTAAGTACCTGAACACCTGTTTGTGATCCACTTAGATATGTACCAACACCAGTTGTTGTTCCTGTAAATTGGATTCTAAATGGATGAGAAGCTCCTGTTGAATTACTAAAGACATAAGTAAATCCTCTTTGTAAGTAAAGAGTTGGATCATCAGTCGTATTTAACACGCCAGGTCCAGCAAAACGATAAGCGGATGCACCATTAGCAGTGATATTATATTTAATAGCAAATCCTACATCAGTTCCATCACCTACAACTGAATCAGTTTTAAAACTGCCAGAAGTAGTAACTCCAGTAACACTTACATTAGTGGTAATACCAACTTGAGCAGCATTGACTGTCATACTGTTGGTACAAGAAACTATACCAGCAGCAGTAGCACTGTTGCTGATTACATTTAACTCGTTTACGCCAAAGCTCTTATCTGCCATTGTTCGTTGTTTTTAGGTATTTATTGTAATGATATAGTTATATTACCAGCAACAGATATATTACTAGTTTCTATTGTAGTAGGATCCTCTCCACCTGATTCAGCATCCCATATAATGCTTCCTGGACCACCTTGTAAAGAATATGCATCAGTCCACCCACTAGTTGCTGAATTATCCTCTGAACCATAGTAAATATCAGCATCAGGTAATTGACCAACACTATTGTTTATCCAACCCAATACATCATCACCAGTCCAATGTCTCATGAATTGAACTTTTGTAGCAATTATTCCTGCAGCTGTTGGACATGCAGAACTAGTTCCACCAAAGAATCTATCTTCACATGTTGAAGATGTTGTAGAATCTATAACATAAGTTGAATCATAACGATTATATCTAGTACCATAGTTAGTAGAACTTGCTATTGTATTCCTACCTGGAGAATAAAAACGAATAAGGTTACCCATATTACTATAATTTGCTCTTCTTTCTTTATAATCACCACCACCAACTGGTTGATAATCTTCATCCAATGCACCCACTGGTATTGTACGATATCTAGTAACACCATTCTCAGTTTTCTTTCCAATTTGACCAGGAAAACCTTGACGATTTATAGTATTATACATGTCATAACCAGATCTTACTGCAGTTGCACTAGATAATGCTGTACTAGCACTAGCAGACCAATAATTGTTATAATCTGGATGATCGGCTTGAACTAATTTCTGTCTAGTATTTCCTGCAGAACATACAAATATAACACCTGCATCGATCATTTCATCACCAGCAGTTACCATACTATTACCTACATATTCTCCTCTAATACTTGTTTGATAAAAATTGTCCATAAATGCAGGTTTAGAACTATACGAAACTCCACCTGAACCATCAGTTCCTGTACGATAATAATAGTAACCACTAGTATTAACTGATTTACGATATCCCCAACTATTAGATGTTACTGTTGGATCTTTTGTTCCATACTTTGAATTGGTTGGTTTATTTTGATGAAATAATTTTAATATATCAAAAAATTCTTCTACTTCAATTCCACTGGTTCCAATTACATTTGCAAACCACTTATTAGAATTAAAAGCCCAACCATACTGTCTTCCATATGTCTGTGACATACATGGAGTTGCATGATAATCAGCTGATGTTCCTGCAGGGTCATTAGTATTAGATCCATTACAATTTGATCTTGTATAACTTGTAGTAATCGTACTTACTTCTCCAATGCCAGAAAATGCTGCAGATCTCTTAGTACTATCACTCCACCAAAGTCTTGCATGAGATTCTACAGGAACTACTGTTCCATCCCAACGAACTTCTAATCTAGTACCAGCACTTGCATTAAAATAATCAGGATCAATATAAAAAGGAGCATCTAATACTAGATCCAAAACATCACATGAACCAGTAGCACTATTAGTAGCAAAACCTTCTTTTAAAACATTAGTACCTCTATACTTTACAGGACCACCTAAATTGCCTTGAAATTCAATATGACCAAACCATGCTCTTGTATCGGCAACTACAACATCAACATCTGATCCATCACCATAATATTCAAGTCTATTATTAAAAACATCATTAATTGTTGCATATTCCCAAGGATCATCTTTAGTAACACATCTCAATAATTGATATCCAGCTCTATTCTTATCTGCCTCAACTGGAGTTGTTGGTAAAGCAGGATTTACATTTCTATAATTTTTTACAGTAGAATCATATCTATAATTCTTTACAGCATCTATCAATTCAGAAGGATCTGGTTTATATGTACCTGGATATCTGGTAGTGTCAATAGTTACATATGAAACTTTAGAGTGCTTTCTAAGATTTACTGCTTGTGT
>VTLG01014290.1_pt1 | contig 12491 bp, 14 predicted proteins | sample 4694571 | NCBI WGS metagenome assembly VTLG01 (sample SAMN12604809, study PRJNA352737) | marine metagenome | biome: ENVO:00000447; feature: ENVO:00000209|ENVO:00000569|ENVO:01000036; material: ENVO:00002151; isolation source: viral sequences binned using virsorter ... | reverse complement strand
CCATGAAGGCAAAGCGTAAGTCTTTCAAGGCTCGTCACGCAAAGAACATCGCTAGAGGTAAGATGTCAGCAGCTTGGTGGGCAGATAAGGTAAAGTGGTAAATGATTATTGAGTCAGTTGCAGCAGCGGGAATGTTGCTACAGCAAATCAATTCGGTGATCCAGCAAGTGAATGAAGGCAAGGCTAACGTTCAGGCAGCAATGGGGTTAGTATCTGATTTTGGAGACGCTCTAAATCAGTTTGAGGTTACTCGTAAAACTGCAACATTTAATCCTTTATCTACAAATGACATTCTAAAATTGCAAATGCTACGAAGATCACAGGAGAGATATCAGTATGATCTTAGACAACTCCTACTTGTAGCGGATCCAAAGCTGTTAGAGGATTATGATAAAGCAATAGCAAAACAACAGCATGATAGGAAAGTACACGCAGCTATGATAAAAAGAAAACAACAACAAAAACAAAAGCTCATACAACAAATACTAGTAGGCGGAACTACTTTAATTATTGGCGGTGGTGCAGCTTTAGGACTAATATTTTTAGTTATAAAAGCATTTGGATAATGAATAAAAAATTAGAGAGGGACTCTGAGTACGCACAGTATGATACGGATGGGGATGGTATTGTTACTGACAATGAACTAGAAACAAGTAAAGAACTCCAAGAGTTAAAGTTAGCTCATGATAAAGCAGACGCACAACGAGCAATGGCTTGGTTTGCTTTATTTGGAATGCTTCTCTATCCTTCTCTAATTGTGATCTGCTCTTTTATTAATTTAGATACAGCAGCATCTATACTGGGTGATATAGCAAGTGTATACTTCGTAGCAATCGCAGGCTTAGTAGCAGCATTTTTTGGAGCATCAGCATGGCAGTCGAAGAAATAAAAAGAATAACAGAAGACTTAAAAGAGAACTTTGAGTATGTTTTAGATACTAGAAAGTATGGAAAAAGAGATGCTTGGTATGTAATGAGGCCAGATCCATTAGGAAAGACATGGCCCATTTATCGTGGAGACTGTGAGGACTTTTCTCTTACAGTATTATATCACTACTCAGATAAGAGCTGGCTGAAGTTTTGGTACTATTTGTTTACTTATAAAGCTCACATGAGATATTGTTATGTAGATACTCCTGATAGAGGACATGCTGTTCTTAATTTTGGAAATATCTACATTGATAACATCTTTGGTACAACAACTACTAGAGATGAAATGGAAGCCAGGGGGTATGTATTTAGAACACCAGCCTGGTTATATTTTGCACCAACAACAGTAGCAATTAAACTTTTAATAGGAAAATTATGGAAAAGCAGATCCATAGGATAGGACTAAATGTCAATAGAGATTAGCCGCGAGGATATACTCTCAGATTATATCGCAGATTACTGCCAAGAGAGCAAGTTCTTAAAACTTCCAGTAGGACCTTATATGGACTTACTCGGAATTACTCCGTTACCCTCTCAGGTAGCAATTATAAATGCTATTAATAATCCAAAGTATCGTTTTGTCTGCGCGGCAATTTCACGAAGGCAAGGAAAAACATACATAGCTAATATTATAGGTCAGCTTGTATCTTTAGTGCCAAATTCAAATATTCTTATCATGTCTCCAAACTATGCTCTTTCACAAATCTCTTTTGATTTGCAAAGAACTTTGATAAAGCATTTTGATCTTGAAGTTGTTAGAGATAATGCAAAAGATAAAGTGATTGAGATATCAAATGGCTCTACTATACGCATGGGGTCAGTAAATCAAGTGGACTCGTGCGTTGGCAGATCTTATGATTTAATTATTTTTGATGAGGCGGCTCTTGCTGATGGAAGAGATGCTTTTAATGTAGCACTTCGTCCAACACTTGATAAAGATAACTCAAAAGCAATCTTTATTTCTACTCCTCGAGGTAGAAATAATTGGTTTGCAGAGTTTTTTGATAGGGGATTTATTGATGATTTCCCGGAGTGGATATCTATTAAGGCTAGTTATAAATCTAATCCTAGAATGTCTGAAACGGATATTCAGGAAGCTAAAAAATCTATGTCCGAGGCCGAGTTTAGGCAAGAGTATGAAGCAGACTTCAATACTTACGAAGGACAAGTTTGGAACTTCAAATTTGATGAATGCGTGGGCAACTTCACGGAGATCGATACATCGGGAATGGATATTTTTGCGGGATTGGATGTTGGCTACCGTGATCCTACTGCTTTTTGTGTTATTGCTTATTCTTGGGATGATGAAAAATACTATCTCCTCGATGAATATCTTGACGCAGAAAGAACCACCGAACAACACGCCACAGAAATACGAGAACTTATAAATAAATGGGATATTGACTATATTTATATTGATTCTGCAGCTCAACAAACTCGTTTTGACTTTGCACAGAACTATGATATCACCACCGTAAATGCAAAGAAATCTATCTTAGATGGAATCTCTCATGTAGAAGGTATAGTAGATAATAATAGGTTACTTGTTGATCAGTATTGTAAAGAAACACTACAATCGTTAGATCAGTACCAGTGGGATCCAAATCCAAACCTTTTAAAAGAGAAACCAAAGCACAATCGTGCGTCACACATGGCGGATGCACTGCGCTATGCACTGTATTCATTTGAAACATCAAACAGCGGCTTCTAGAGATACCACGTTAAAAATAATGTTTGACATGCTACCTTATGTTCGCTATAATTCTGGTATTCGAAAATGGATCTAAAAAGAGACCTCGTAAAATACATAAGAGATAAAGCAAAGAACAAATATGAAAAAGGCACTGAGTGCTATATTTGTGGAGAAACAACAGAACTTGATTTTCACCATTTTTATTCTCTAAGCCCATTAGTACATAATTACGTTAAAAAGAACAAGTTACTTCCTGAGAATGTTTTATCCTTTCGGGAAGATTTCATACAAGATCACTGGGCAGAGTTGTATGAACATACAGTTACACTATGCCATGCACACCATCTAAAATTACATAAAGTGTATGGAAGAGATCCTGGATTGGGTACTGCAAAGAAGCAGGAAAGATGGGTAGAGATTCAAAGAGAAAAACATGGCATGGTATGATAGGTTTAGACGAAATAGTAAAGAGGTGGAGGAAAAACTAAATCCTGCACAACAGTACTATGACCATGCAGTAGAGCCTTCTCGAGAGTTTACGTTTAAATACGAGAAAGCCTACGAAGATATAGAGATTGTAAACAGAGGCGTAAATCTAATTGTAGATGATACTGCTGAAATTAAGACTATCGTAGGAGCACAAATACCTGGACTGCAAAGTATTGTAAAAGGCGTAAAAAGATCAAGAGTAAATCTTCTTTTAAATAAAGAGCCAAATCCTTTCCAAGATATAAGCACATTTAAAAGAAATCTTATCACTGATTTCTTAATTGATGGTAATATCTTCATCTACTACGATGGAGTGCACCTCTACCATCTTCCCGCCAACAAAATGAATATTCATGCCAGCCAGACGACTTATATTGAAAAGTTTACTTTCAATGAAACAGTTGATTATAAGCCTACGGAAATCATACATATAAAAGATAATTCTTTCTATTCTATTTATAGAGGAATATCCAGATTAAAACCTGCACTTAGAACAATGGTTCTAATGCAGAATATGAGACAGTTTCAAGATAACTTTTTTAAGAATGGAGCTGTTCCAGGTTTAGTACTCAAGAGTCCAAACACTTTGAGTGAGAAGATTAAAGAGCGAATGATACAATCCTGGTCTCTTCGTTACCGACCAGATTCTGGTGGTAGAAGGCCGCTAATTTTAGATGGAGGCTTAGAGATAGATAGCTACACGAATACTAATTTTAGAGAATTAGATTTTCAAGCAGCTATACATGAGAATGAGAAGATTATACTAAAAGCGTTGGGTATTCCCCCAATCATGTTGGACTCTGGCAATAATGCAAATATTCGTCCAAACATGAGAATGTACTACTTAGAAACCGTACTTCCTATAGTTAAGAAACTACATACCGGGGTAGAAAGATACTTTGGATTTGAATTAAAAGAAGATGTAACAGACGTTCCAGCTCTTCAACCAGAAATGAGAGATCAGTCACAGTATTATACGGCTTTAGTAAATGGCGGTATTATATCTGCAAATGAAGCAAGAGAAGCTTTGAATTTTGAGCCTGTTGAAGGATACGACGAGTTAAGGGTTCCGGCAAATATAGCAGGAAGCGCAGTAAATCCAGATGAGGGCGGACGTCCCGAGGAAGGAGAAGGAGATGGGTAGTATACGACGCAGAGATGTTGCAATAAGAGCAGCAGCAATGATTATGTTAGAACAAGGTAAAGTTTTAACTAAAAGAGAATTTGATATGATTCCAGAACGCACAGCTATACGTTCTGGGAACTTAATGAATCTGTTTGGAAGCTGGTCAAGGCTAGTAGGCTTTATTGAAAAAGACCATCCAGATATATGGGCACAACTGCAAGGTGAGCCCGCTCCCGTAGAGGAGGCTCCTGAGGAGCACACTGATGAGTGTCCTTGTGATCCCTGCGAGTGCGATCCTTGTGAGTGCATTGAAGAAACATCTTCAGAGCCTGATCCATTAGCTGCTTTGGCTAAAGCATCAGAACCAAAGGAAGACGATGAATAAAATATTTAATCTTACTTCTACCTTTAAATCACACGAAGTCGAAGATGGAAGCGTGATGATTAGAGGGATGGCAAGTACCAACGACTTTGATCGTGCCGGAGATACTATTTCTCCAGATGCATGGGCAAAGGGTGGTCTAAAGAATTTTGAGAATAATCCTATTATCTTGTTTAATCATGATTATAATAAGCCTATTGGTAGGGCTACTGGATTAAAAGTTACGCCTAATGGCCTTGAGCTAGAGGCAAAGATTAGTAAGTCCGCACCCGAAAGCGTGTGCGATTTAGTTAAAGACGGTGTCCTTGGAGCCTTTTCTGTTGGTTTCCGGGTCAAGGACGCTGATTACTTATCGGAAACTGACGGATATAAGATTAAGGACGCTGAGTTGTTTGAAGTTTCGGTTGTATCCGTACCTTGCAATCAAGCAGCTACTTTTTCTCTGGCGAAGTCATTTGACTCTGAAACAGAGTGGGAAGACTTCAAGAAAACTTTCACCAATCGTGTAGATCTAGCCAGTCAGTCTCTGGCTAAAGATGATAAATTATCGGTAGCTAGTGACACACTGGACGGAGCGCAAGCTCAAAAGGAGATCAAAATGTCGGAAGAGGTAAAAACTCCCGAAATCGACTTGGAAGCATTTGCTAAGAAGGTAGCAGAGGAAACTGCTGCTAAAATTGCGATGAAACAAGCCGAAGCGAAAGCCGCAGAAGAAGCTGCGGTTGCTGAAGCCGCTGAGAAGGCTGCTGAAGAAGCAGAAGTTAAAGCAGCTCAGGAAGAAGAAGTCAAGCAAGCAGTTGTAACTGGCGTACAGTCAGGCACTGAAAAGCTGATGGAAGATGTACAAAAAGAACTCACCAAGCGTGATGCTGATATGGCTGAAGTTCTTGCTCAGTACAAGAAAGAGCTTGAAGAGAAGACTGACGAAATCGCTAAGATGCGTGAGTCAAAGCGTGTATTTGCTGACCGTGCAGAGAAGTCTGACATCAGCAAGTGGGGTCAAGAGTTCTTGAATGCCCATATGCTCGGTGTAATGACTCGTAAGGGTTGGGATACTGATTTTGCGCGTGATCTTCAAGAGAAAGCAGGTATTAACTATACTGCTAACGCAGCTGACATCGACCAAGAAGTTTCCTCTCTCATCGAGAAGGAAATTCAAAATGAACTGAAAGTAGCGGCATTGTTCCGTGAAATCCCCGTAAATGGAGCAGCGACTGTGCTACCGATTTCCGTAGACGTTGAGCCTGCAGTATTCGCAACGAATGCTACCTCAGGCAACTTGGAAAATCGTGGTGCATCAGACGCTACTTACAAGCCTAAGCAAGTCATCTTGAATGCTTATCGTTTGATTTCAAGCACCTTTATGGATAACGAAGTCGACGAGCAAGTACTCATTAACTTGATGCCTATGCTTGTTGAAGGTGTAGCACGTGCCCACGGTCGTGCTGTTGAAAATGCAATCTTGAATGGTAATTCAAGTGCGCCTTCAGGCTTGGCAGACTTTGCAGCAGAGCACGTAGGTGGCCGTCGTGATATTTCAGATGGCGACTTAGTATCTGCAACTAACCTCCTTAACATGCGTAAGGAAATGGGTAAGTATGGCCTTAACCCAGCAGACGTAACTTACATTGTTAGCTCAGCTAGCTACTACGATCTGCTCTCAGATTCTGCCTTCCAGACACTGGATGAAGTAGGATCAGATCTGGCGGTACGAGTAACTGGTACCATCGGAGCAGTATTTGGCTCTCCGGTTGTAGTATCAGAAGAGTTCCCTGCAGACAATACTGCTGGTAATATGGCTGCATTAGCAGTATATAACCGTAACTATGTAATTCCACGACTACGTGGTGTGCAAGTTGAGCAGGACTACGAAGTGATGAATCAGCGACGAGTAATTGTTGCAACTCAATCACTTGGATTTGAAGAAATCGTAGCAGGATCTGGCACCGACCAGCCTTCAGTTAAGATCGCATTTACTGCGTAATAACTACCCAGCAACTTGGGAGGGCTCCGGCCCTCCCGGGTTTTTATTAATTTACTTATGTCAAACTTAGTTACGTTAACAGAATACAAAGAGGCTGAAGGCATAGCGAATCCAAAAGAGGATTTACGCCTACAGACTCTTATACCTTCTATAAGTCAATTAGTAAAAACCTATTGTGGTAATTCTATAATAGATTTTTATTCCTCAAATAAAGTTGAGGATTTCGATATTTACTGGGAAACTTTTGCTGTACAACTTACAGAAAGTCCTATTGTAGATGTTGTTTCAGTACAAGAAAGAGGTAGCTATGATGAAGCATATACTACTCTTACTACAGGAGCGCATGAGTATTATCTTGATACGCGTACCGACAGTATTATTAGAACAAATAACTCTGGTGGCCGTCTTAATTGGAAGCATGGTGTTGGTGCAGTAAGAGTTACTTACAAAGCAGGCTATGCTTCTACACCAGAAGATTTAAAGCTGGCAGTATTTGATTTAATTACATACTATTTGAGAGATGAGCATAAAGAAAGAAGAACTCTTGGAGGAGCAAGTATACAGAATCAGCCTTCTACAAGTCAACGAAATAATGTAGCGTTTCCAGACCACATTAAGCGAGTCCTAGACTTATATAAAAACTTTTAATGGCAAAAGGTGATCTAAAAAAAGTACTTGAAGAGCTGAACACAAAGCTTGAAAAAGACTCAGAAGCTTATCGTACTTTGGTTGCAAATAAGCAAGCTCATTACTTAGTTCTAGATCAGGAAAAACTAAAGAAACAAATACAAAATCAACTAGAAGCAGTAGAAAAGAAAGCAGATTCAAGATTTAGTGAGCTTAGTATCGGTTTTAAACAAATTATAGAGCGTGAAGTTCCAAAAATGTTTGATTATCTAGCAGATAAGTTAGATCCTGTACACTATCAGAGTCAAAGAAGAAAATATCTAACAGAAAGCTATAGTAATAGTGGGGGTGTTTTAACAGTTGTAATTGAAGTAAAACAGGGAAAGCCTCCTGGTGATGTTTTTGCATATTTTAGAAGAATTAAACAAAGATCACAGAAAAATTTAGTAGCTGCACTTAATAAAGAAATTCAAAGACTAAATAAACAGAATGTAAATCAGAGGCAGGAAGTAAAACCCTCTGATTTTTTAGATATTGGACACGTTGGAGAGTCAGCAGTATCAAAACAAAGAAAAGCGGAAGTAGAAAGAACTTTATTTCAGTTTAGCCAGCAACAAAATCCTATGGTTAGAAAGTTTATAAAAGAGCTGGCTGGAGAAGTAGAGTTAAAAATTAGACGAGTTCCTTCAAAGAAGAAAGTTGGCGGAAAAGAAGTAAACGAGATAACTCTTGAAAGTACACGTTTAAATAAAGCAGAAGGACAAGAACTAAAAAAGCTCGCAGGAGAGATTAACGAAAAGCTAGAAAAACTTATAGCTGCGTTAGATCCAACACCTGCAGAGCTTTCTGGTTCTCCTACTTATGTTGAAAGAGCCGAACAGCAAGCTATAAATAGAATGGCTGAAGTCGCAACTAAAGCGAGAGCAAAAAAGAACTTTAAAAAGAAAAAGTTAGATAAGAAAACATCAACCGCTTCTGTAAAACGAAAATCAAAAGCAAGTGCAGGAGAAGCCTTTAATGATAAAACAAAAGCTCCTGCAATTAAGATGGGATCTGATGAAGGTAGAAAGCAATCGCCTATAAACTTAATGACGTTGATTAATGCAAAACTACCTGCGACAGTAAGAAAAAATATGGGACCTCCAAGACTAGAGAATCAAACAGGAAGATTTGCTTCTAGTGTTCGTATGGTAGATGCAACACTAACTCCACAAGGATTTCCAAGTCTTGGATATACTTATCAAAGAGAGCCTTATGGAGTTTTTGAATCAACAAGCGGAAGTCGTTTTGCAAGCGTGGAGAGAGACCCAAGAACTTTGATAGATAAGTCTATACGAGAAATTGCAGCAGAACTGGTAACAATGAGACTGTATACAAGGAGAGTTTAGTGTCAACAAGAACATACACTTCTAGGCGTGCAAATATACTAGAAGCTCTCACAACAAAGTTAAAAGATATAGATGGTTCTGGAGCGTTTCTTACAGACTTACAAAATAATGTTCATCCTAGATTAAAGTTCTGGGATGAAGTAGTAGAGTTTCCTGCAATCCACTTAAATGCGGGAGCAGAAACAAGACAGTATCAGGCAGGAGGATTTAAAGATAGATTCTTAAGTATAGTTATTCGGTGCTATGTGTCTGATGAAATAGATGCAACAGAAGCACTAAATATGCTAATGGAAGATATCGAAACGGTAATTGAAGATAATTCTAGATTAGAATACTTTGATAGACAGAATAACACATTTAATGTTCAACAAATCACAGTAGTCAGTATTAATACTGATGAAGGTGTACTTGAACCTCTTGGCGTAGGCGAGATTACTATAGAGGTTCGCTATTAGAAAATACTGGCACGAACAGACGTTCACGTCCAAGTCTTTTCAAGTTTCATAGGAGAAAACTATGGCCACTAATTTGTATTTTAGTCGTGATACTAAAGTCTATGTTGAAGTCAATGGAGGTGTCTTTGAGATTCCTGTTCTTGATGGATTCAGCTTTAGTCAGGCTAACAATTCAACAGAAGTAGTACTAGCGGAGATGGAATCTTCTGCTGGTGTCAGTAAGCGTGGACGAAGAGTATTTAATGACTCACTTGCACCTGTAGAATGGTCTTTTTCTACTTACGTTCGTCCTTTTAAATCTGCAGGTACAAATACTGCAGGAAATGCAAACAAAAACAGTAACACATTTCATCATGCTGTAGAAGAAATACTCTGGGGAATGATGGTAGGTCCGGCTACATCAGCAACAAATACTTTGCTAAATTATACAGCAACCAGTAGCTCAGCAAACCCTGCTTTGGTAGGTTTTACTACAGATGGCACTGATTTAGATATTACATTTGCTAACTCAAATAAATCTACTTTGGGAACTGCAAATATTTATTTCTCACTTGATGATGCTGGTGGTAATCCTACAGTTTACAAGTGTTCAGAAGCTGTTGTAAACGAAGCAACTGTTGACTTTGATATTGATGGTATTGCTACCATTCAATGGTCAGGCTTTGCCTCAACATTAACATCTGCTTCTAAGCCTACTAGAACAGTATTTGAAGGACTTGATGCTACTAGTAATTATATTCGTAACCGACTAACGCAGCTTACGATTACCGCAGATGATACAACTACATTCCCAGGAACAAGTAGTAATGGTGTTTACAATCTTACTCTTACGGGCGGAAGTTTTACTATTTCTAATAATATGACTTTCTTAACACCAGAAACAATTGGTTCAGTTAACGTACCTCTTGGTCATGTTACTGGAGCAAGATCTGTAAGTGGATCATTCTCTTGTTATCTAGCTTTAGATACTTCCAATAATAATGGTACTTCCACGGATTTCTTTGCTGATTTAACAACAACTGCAGCAAGAAATAAGGTTGTAAATAAGTTTGCAACAACATTTAAGATTGGTGGAGCTTCGGCAGTGCCTCGTCTAGAGGTAGCTTTCCCAACTGCACACTTTGAGATTCCTTCTCATAGTATTGAGGATGTTATTTCTCTTGAAACAACATTCCAAGCGCTTCCATCAACAATTGATAATACAAATGAGGTAACCCTCAAATATGTAGGAGCAGCGCTCTAATAAAGAAGGGGCTTCGGCCCCTTTTTTCTTCCCACCTTACAAAAATATTTCTTGACATTTTTTCTCTCGTCGAGTAGAATATATCTTATTAAATTGTCACACCCTTATGAGGAATTTTTTATGACCGATACGCCCGTTTCTTTAGCCAGTCTTATGACATCAAGTAAGACGGTTACTATTGACTTTCCTGGCTACACAGGAATGGCAGTTGACTTATGTTACTTAGCTCGTGAAGAACTTATTAAGCTTCGTAAACGATGCATAAAAACTAAATGGGATAAGAAAACCCATCAACCCTTAGAAGAGTTAGATGAGGAAAAATTCTTAGTCGAATATACAAAAGCAGTACTCAAAGGATGGTCGGGTCTTAAATATCGATACCTAGAAGAGCTTCTTTTGGTAGATATAGGAGAGCTTGATCCTGATGATGAATTGCCGTTTACACAAGAAAACGCAGAATTGCTCATGAAAAATGCAAATTCATTTGATACATGGGTAACAGAGACAGTAGGTGAGCTGGAAAATTTTACTCAGCGCAAGTAGCAGAAATAATAAAGCTACTTGAGCGTCATGTAAAAGAATCCAGTCAAAAAGTAGACGTAAATAAATATCTTCTTCTTTGTGAACAATTAGGACAAGATCCCGATCCAAGTAAAATGCCACTGGAGGCTTCTGCGTTTCCGCAAGAAGTTCAGGTGGCATTTTTTATGTTTGACCTTTTACCTGATCGCTGGGACGGAAACTCAGGCTTATATATGGGAAAAGACTGGGCTGCAGCAAACTTTCTTTTTGACTTATATGGTTTTGAAGAAAAAACAGACATTGTTTATTTCATGAAAATTTATGAAAACTTAGTAATCAATGCCAGAGCCGAGGAAACAGAGCGAAAGAGAAAAGCCGCGGAGCGGAGAGCAAAGAGTAAATAATGGCTAAGAAAAAACAAGTATTTATTGAGGTAATAGTAGACGATAAAGGTACTACTCAAAGGCTTGCTGTCGACGCCAATAAACTAGAAAAAGCTCTTGTAGGTCAGAACAAACAGACAAGAGATGCAGATCGCGCATTGCGTGGTGCTGCAAATATGTCTTCCAATACTACTAAAAACTTTAGTAAAATGCAACAAGGTATTGCTGGAGGCATTGTTCCTGCATATGCTGAACTCGCTGCTCGCGTATTTGCTGTTACTGCTGCCTTCCGTTTCTTACAGGAAGCAGCAGACACTCGTAATCTTATTGCAGGGCAGCAACAGTTTGGTGCTCTTATGGGTACAAACTATTCAGCAATAACAAAATCTTTACAAGAGGCCACAAATGGACAGCTACGCTTTACAGAGGCTGCACAAGCAACAGCTATTGGTACAGCAGCTGGTCTAACTGCTAGCCAACTTGAGCGTCTTGCAACAGTTGCAAAGAATGCTTCCTTTGCTTTAGGAAGAGACTTAACAGATTCATTTAATCGTTTGATTCGTGGTACTACAAAAGCAGAACCCGAACTATTAGATGAACTTGGTATTATTCTAAGACTAGATCCTGCAACAAAAGCATATGCAGCAGCAACAGGTAGGGCTGCAAATGAGTTAACTGCTTTTGAGAAAACTCAAGCTGTTACTAACTTTGTACTTGAAGAAGGTGAAAGAAAGTTTGCAGCTATTGGTAAAGTAATGAATGAAGATGCAACTGCTGTTGCTGAGTTTGGAAAAGCTTTTGATGATATTATTAATACTATAAAAGTTGCTTTGGTAAATGGACTAACTCCTGTTTTACAGTTTTTATCAAATAATGTAACTTCTTTAGTTTCTCTTTTTGGCCTTTTAGCTCTTCCTCTTGTTCGCTCTGTTCTTCCTACTTTAGATGCTTTTGGAGAAGCTGCAAAAGATGCAGGAGATCGTGCTACTGCCTTTGCGGAGAGAACTCAAGGTAAGTTTGATGATCTAACTAAACAAACTCGTATTCTTGGCAAAGATATGAAAGAAGTTGGTAAAAGTTCTGCAGACTTAGCAAAAGGTGCGGGAGTAAAGAAAGGACAAACAAAAGGCACTGGTCTGTCTTTTTTATCTGGAGAGGATTCTAGCAAAAGAGCACAAACTAATGCCGATAAAATTCTTAAAGGTGCTGAAAGACAAATTGCTCAATCCGGAAAAGTTACAACTGGAAAGTTAAAAAACTTTAATGCTCA
>VTLG01011889.1_pt1 | contig 12492 bp, 4 predicted proteins | sample 4694571 | NCBI WGS metagenome assembly VTLG01 (sample SAMN12604809, study PRJNA352737) | marine metagenome | biome: ENVO:00000447; feature: ENVO:00000209|ENVO:00000569|ENVO:01000036; material: ENVO:00002151; isolation source: viral sequences binned using virsorter ... | reverse complement strand
AGATGTAAAAAATTTTGCTACATCAGCAAAAACCGCAGTTGATAAAATTCAAGCTTACAACGATAATGAGGCTGACTATGACGAGGTCATAAAAGCTGGTAAAAATCCTGAGATTGTAAGTAGATTTGCTAAAGTAGAGAAGCTAGCCACTGAACTCAAAAATAAGAGTAATAGTGATATAGAAAAAGAAATAGCGATAATAGAAGAACGTGGAGAGGACAGTACAGGTACTAAATATAGTAATTCTGAGCTATTAGAACTTAAGAAAATGATATCTACTGAGGATATCAGATCAGGTAGAGCTGCTGTAAAAAACATGCACTTCTATCTACCTCAGTATTTAGAAATCGCTAAAGGTAGTCTTGTAGTTAATGGCAAGCTATTTGGCGATATGAATACGGCAGAAAAGCAACAGTGGTGGAGAATAGCTGGTGCTAGATATATAGAAATATGGACTGACGAATTTCCACAGATTACTAAAGGTCAACTCATTAGTAGTTTTATACCTCAGTGGAATACTCGGATAAAGAATGAAAATAGCCAATCATTTAGTGCAGAGTCTCAAGCTGTAAATACAATCAATCAAGGTAATACAGACCAGTATTATTTTGATACAATAATCCTTAACGCTGACAACTATAACAACCCTGATTATACTGGACCTATAGGAGATGAAATTTATCAAAGAGATGGTTTTATAGAAAGAAGAGCTGGATACTGGAGAGAAAAGGGTTATGGTAAAAACTCAATGAAGAAGGCTAATGAGGAGTGGGTTGCATTAATAAAACGTGGTATAGATAACAACGTATTTAATGAGCAAGCTATTCAGTATATACTAGAAGACATGCAGTTTATACCAAAAGGTAGTGCTAAAAAAACTAATTACCAAGGATTACAAAAGAATAATGCTAACGAGATACGTAATTATTTTAACGATAAGCAAAAGGAAGATTCATTAGAAGCACAGCAAGGTAAACTTCAATACTTAGAAGGTAGATTTGAGCATGATGATATAGAGGTAACAATGGAGATGATCTCTACAATTCATGACCCTACTTTACGTACTCAGGCAATGAAACTTGTAGAGCGAAGCAGAAAGAACGTATTTGATAGACCAGAGTTTAATAGTATTAAAACTGAGATGTCATTATTAACAACTCGTAGATCTCAAGATTCACAAATATTTGGAAAAGATGTTACAAATGGAGAATGGCAAATACAAAAAGGGCGACAAATGTATAGAGATGCTGGTGAATTTTTTATAAAAGAATACAAAAGATTAGAAAAGTTAGGTGTTGATGATCCTTTAGGAGACGCAGCACAACTTACTAGAGATGCGATTAATAATAAACAATTTGATAAGAAAATTGATACCACCACACCAAAAGATACAAAGATAGCAATAGCTAAGTTAACTCAAGTTTATAGAGACAACCCTAGTGGTGCTATATCAGCAGAAACTGTACATGAAGGAGAGGAACCATTCATCGAACCATCCCTTGATTTCTTCAAAGGTAAAACTGATAAATTACCCGGTTACTGGAGAAGTATATCACATCTATATAAAGATAAATCATCAATTAAATTAGCTCACGATAGACTTGTAGCTTTAGGTAAGATGGACCCTATACCAGAACTTATGGGTGATGTTAACCTTGGTCTTACAAACCCTATATTAATAGAAGATAAACCATCCGCAAATAAAGTAGACAGAATTGCTACAGAGAATCAAAACGGAGATCGTGAAAAAATATTAAAAGCAATAACTAATCCAAAAGATGTAGATAATGGTGGTATAGATGCTATCAAAAAAGATGGTAAATATACTACATTAGAGAAGCCTTTATCAGAACATACTATAAATGAAGTTATAGATCTCATAGAACAAGATTATGATAACTTTGGTTTATATGGTATAACAGCAGAAGGTTTGAAACAAGTATTAGCCAGTATACCTGAAGGGCACTTAGCTGGTGAAGCATTATTTAATGAAGCTATGCAACAGGAATTTGTATTGGCCAGACTACGGTTTAAAGGTCATAACAAAACAATGTATGCAGGTGCTGACCAAACTTGGAGACGTTTGATTCTTATACCAAAAGAAGATAAAGAAGCTTATGTACAAATAATCGGAGAATTACCACCATTTTTAGATCCAAGTAACATGTGTGCAGCTTGTGCTAAAGAACAGATTAATAACAACTTATAATTAATTATGGAAAACGTTGAATTTGATCCTACGGGATTACCTTCTGTCGAAGACATGATAAGTCAGATAGAAGAAGATTCAGATAAAAAACAAGAGTTACAAGAATCACAGGCTGCTTCAGTTGCCGCTGATAACAAAGCGGCTGAAATAGCTGTTGATCCTAGAAACAATGATCAATGGGGTATTAAAGGTTTAGCTAAAGAAGGACAATCTATTTTGTCTGGTGGTCTACAGGACACAGCCTCTTCTCTAGCTACCTTTCCAGAGCGTACAATGGATGCGTTCTCTGGTGAAATGCAAAGAGAAAAAAAAGAGAAAGGTTACTATGAACCTGAGTGGACACCTTTCACTGATGAAGATGATCCTATCATTACAAAAACATGGTGGGGTAAATTACTAAGAGGTACAGTCCACTTCGGTTCCTTAGCAGCTGGTACAGTACTAGCAGCAAAAGGACTTGCAGCTACAGGTATACCTTTACTAGCTGGAGGAGCAGCTAAACTCTTAGGCTTAGGTACATTAACTAGAGGTGCTGCTATTGGTGGTATCTCAGATATTATATCCAAGGAGTCTGATGGGCACAATGCTCTAGGAGCTATGAGAGATCGCTATGGTTGGATAGATACACCATTGGCTACTAAGGAGACTGACCATCCTATAATGATGAAGTTTAAGAACGTCGTCGAAGGTATGGGTATTGGTCTTGTATTTGATGGAGCTATACATTTACTTGGTAAAGGTAGTTCAACTGTTAGAAAACAGATTATAAATCGTAATGCTAGTATAGAAAATCAATCAACTACAGCAGCTCTTGCACAACTACGTAAAGGAGAAGCAGAGTTCCGTGCAGCTAAAAACTCACCACTTGCTGAAAGGCATCAAGGTGCTGATATATCTGAAGTTTCAGCTGGAGACGCATATGAACAATTAAGACGTACACGTACAGATTGGGGATCTGAAGATGGATCAACAGGCTCTGTAACTACAGCAGTCGAAAGAGAACGTATAGCACTAGAAGGTGGTACAACAGACGAAGTAGTTGAACGTACATTACGTAGCTTAATGAGTGATGATAAGTTTGCTAAAGAATTAGATGCCGTAAAAGGTGACAGAAAGCTTATGCTTGATGTTTGGCGTGATTCTATTCATAACTATAGGCAGATAATTGAAGGCAGAAACGCTGCTGAAATGACAGCTGATGAGTTTCTTGCAGATTTATTTGCTAAAGATACTGCTAAATTACCATTAGGTGAAGAAGTATTTGAAACGTGGGCTGCTGAGACAGTGGTTACAGCTGACTTAGTTGTAGGATCTCTATTAAAACAGTTACGTGATACTGGTATAGCTGGTAGAGAAATAATGGACTATGTATCTATAGATGATATAGATGGTCCAGCAAAGCAAATAGTAGATACAATGCTTACTGCTTTATTCCAAACTAAGAAATCTAGGTTTGTAGCATCTGATTATTTCAGATCATTTGGTGCTGGTAAAGGCAAGGCAGTAGTTAACGATGCTATTAATGAAGCAGTTAAAGGAGAGATACAGGATGCAAAAGATTCTATACTATCTATATTAAAGATAGCAAAAGATGATCCAGATGAGAACCTATTAAATGCCTTATTTGAAGCGTTCTCTATGATGAAGCATGTTAATTCAGTAGAAGATTTTGATAACTGGGCAAAGACTATCCTTAAAGGTGGTCAAATAGGAGGAGAAGGACCAGATCGTACAGGTGCTTTAATACGTAGCTTACAAGAAATGATGAGCCACAGTATATTGAGCGGACCTAAAACACCAATGCGAGCACTCTTAGGTACAGGTGCTGCAACATTCTTACGTCCTTTATCAACATTCTTAGGTGCAACTATGCGGTATCCTTTTACAGGAGACGCTGCTACCATACGTGGTAGTCTTGCAGCTATGAATGGTATGATAGAAGCCGTACCAGAAGCGTTTGACTTATTCTTTACTAGACTTAATTCCTATTGGTCTGGTGATATATCTACTGTAAAGACTAGATATACTGAATTTACTAAAGGTGACTATAATTGGGAACTTGTTAGAAAATATTATGAAGACACTGGACGAGCTAGTCCAGAAGATAGAGCATTATTTGCTTTTGCTAATATGATACGTGGTGTAAATAATAGTAATCTTTTTACATATTCTACAAAGTTAATGGCAGCTACCGATGATGCTTTTACATTCTTACTTGGCAGAGCTAAGATGAGAGAAAAAGCTATGCGTAATGTACTAACACTAGAAGGTGAAGGTGTAGCAATACCTAAGTTAACTCCAGAGATTATGAGAGCCTATCAAGATGATTTCTATTCAGAGATCTTTGATGCAAATGGTAACATAAAAGATGAAGCAACTATATTTGCACGTAAAGAAGTAACACTAACACAAGATCTTACAGGTTTTGCTAAAGGATTGAATGATGTATTAACAGCTAACCCTTTTGTTAGACCATTCTTTCTATTTGCTAGAACTGGTGTAAACGGACTTGCATTAACAGGTAAACATACACCCGGATTTAACTTCTTAGTTAAAGAGTTTAATGACATAGCATTTGCTGATCCTAGTAATCTAGCGACTGTTAAAAAATATGGTATCAATACTTTAGAGGAACTACAAAACGCTAAGGCTTTACAAACAGGTAGATTTGCGATAGGTACTGCTGTTACATTCATGGCTATACAGGCTTGGATGGATGGAAGATTATACGGAAATGGTCCGGCTGACAGACAACAACGTCAAGGTTGGATAGACGGAGGATACTTACCTAGAACTATCGAGGTAGGTGGAGTACGTGTAGGGTATGATTCTATAGAACCTTTCGGTCTTATATTATCTACTATTGCTGACGTAGGTGATGCTAGTATTTTGATGGGTGAAGAGTGGACTGAGAAAGAACTACAGAAGATTTCATTAGTTATAGCACAAGCTGTATCTGGTAAGTCTTATTTAGCTGGTATCCAACAACTTGTTGATTTAGCAGCTGGTAGACCCGGACAAATAGAACGGATTGGTGCTAGTATAATGAATAATACTGTACCTTTAGCTGGTGCACGTAATGAACTAGGTAAACTTATTACCCCTCATATGCGTGAAATAAACTCTGGTGTATTCCAATCATGGCGTAACCGTAACTTAGCCTCCGAAAATTTACCCGGTGTAAATGAGCTACCATATAAGTATGATATGCTGAATGGTAAACCACTAAAAGACTACGACTTTATGACTCGTGCATTTAATGCAATTAGTCCTGTAAGTCTAAATCTTGAATCTACTGATGGTAGAACATTCTTGTTTGAAAGTGGTTATGATTTAAGGATGTCTACATTCTATGCACCCGATGGTACTAACTTAACCGATGATCCTCGTATAAGATCTCAATTCCAACAAGCTATAGGTAAATTTAATTTAGAAAGAGATTTAGAAAAGTTATCTAAAGATCCTAGAATTATAGCATCTATGCAACAGATGAGAGCTGATATACGAGCAGGTAACAGAGGTCAGTTTAATGCAAGAGATTACTACCATAATATAGTAATTGACAGATTATTTAAACGTACACGAATAGCAGCTTGGAACTCTATTAAATATAGAGAGGATATATACAATATTATCGAAGAACAAAGAGCTAAGAAACAATCACAACAATTCAAATCCTCCCAAACGTACAACCTTTTAAATATGTATAAATAATGGCGACAACTTTCGTAGATTATACAGGAGATGGAAACGCTACGAAGTCGTTTTCATTTCCCTCTATAAAAGAAGCTGATATTAAAGTAGAAGTTGATAATGTCATAAAGACATCAGGCAACCACTATAATATAACCAGCTATACAACAACTGGTGGAGGTAATGTTGTATTTACCTCTGGTAATATACCAGCAAGTCCAGCAGCTATACGTATCTATCGAGATACAGATGTAGATGCAGCAAAAGCTACATTTGTTGCTGGTTCTTCTGTTAAGGCAGGAGATCTTAATAACAACATGACGCAGGTATTATACTCTGCACAAGAAGAACAAAATCAAACTGTAATTACATCTGGTATAAAAGATGGAGCAGTTACAACAGCTAAGATAAAAGATCTAAATGTAACTACAGCTAAGATAGCAAACGACGCAGTTACAGCAGATAAAATTCCAGACGATGCAATTAATTCTGAGCATTATGCTGCTGCTTCTATTGATACAGAGCATATCGCAAATGCAAATATTACTACTGCTAAGTTAGCAAACGATGCTGTTACTGCTGCTAAACTTGCAGATGATGCTGTAGTAACAGCTAATATTACTGATGCAAATGTAACTACAGCTAAAATTGCAGCTGATGCAATAGACGGAACAAAGATAGCAAATGATTCAATTAATAGCGAACATTATGTTGATGGAAGTATTGATACTGCTCACATTGCAGACTCTCAGGTAACTACAGCTAAGATAGCAGATAGTAATGTAACTACAGCTAAAATAGCTAACGATGCAGTTACAGCAGATAAAATAGCTGATGCAGTTATAGTAACTGCTGGTGAACAAGCAGCTGCTAGTGCAAATGATACAACATTTTTCACTACTTCTGCGTCTGATGCTAGATACTTTAATGTAAGTACTGGAGACACTATTAAAGATGGTGATACATTTCCAGACAATGATACAACTATTGCTACAACCGCAGCTATTAATGATAGAATTATTGATTTAGTTGATGATGTAGGTGGATTTGTACCTATAGCTAATGAGACATCGTTTCCTACAGCTAACCCTGATGTAAACAATGGAGCTGGTACTCTTGTGTCTGTAAAGGCTATTGGAAGTACACGTACACCTTCTAGTGGTACAGTTACTATTGCAAACGGTGCTGGATCTGGTAATACTGTAACTATTACAGGTTGTGGATCTACAGTTCTCACAGCAGGATTTGGTGTAATAGTAGAAACTACAACTACATTACATACATACGCATTTCATAGATTAGTACCAAAAGCAACAGAGGTTACAACCGTAGCTGGTATATCTGGCAATGTAACTACTGTGGCTGGTATATCTGCTAACACAACTACTGTAGCTGGTATATCTGCTAATGTTACTACAGTTGCTGGTATAGCATCTAACGTAACATCAGTTGCTGGTAATGCATCAAACATTAATAGTGCCGTATCTAACGCAAGTAATATAAACTCTGCCGTATCTAACGCAAGTAATATAAATACTGTAGCTGGTTCTATATCAAACGTAAATACAGCAGCTACTAACATAGCAAGTATTAATAATGCGTCCTCTAATATATCTTCTGTTAATAACTTTGGTGATACATACCAAGTAGCATCTTCTAACCCATCAACAGATGGTGGTGGTAATGCACTAGCTGAAGGTGACTTATATTTTAACACTTCTGCTAACGAACTAAAAGTTTATAACGGTAGTTCTTGGCAGGGTGGTGTAACAGCTAGTGGTAACTTTGCAGCTACAACTGGTAATACATTTACTGGAGATAACAAGTACAATGACGGTGTAAAATTATTAGTTGGTTCTGGATCAGACCTAGAAATATTCCATCATGTTACTGACGGTTCGTTTATAAATGATGCTGGAACTAGCACATTAAAACTACAAACAGGTGGCTCTACAAAACTAGAAATACAATCTGGTGGTGTAGGAGTAACAGGTAATATTGTCGTATCAGGTAACGTAGATGGTAGAGACGTAGCTGCTGACGGTACTAAATTAGATGGTATTGAAAGTAGTGCTACTGCTGACCAAACTGCTGCTGAGATAAGAACACTTGTAGAGTCAGCGTCAGATTCTAATGTATTTACAGACGCAGACCATACAAAACTAAATGCTATTGAAGCTAGTGCAACTGCTGATCAGACTGATGCTGAAATTAGAGCTGCTGTAGAAGCCGCATCTGACAGTAATGTATTTACTGATGCTGACCATACAAAATTAAATGGTGTTGCAACAAGTGCTACGGCTAACCCTAACGCTCTAGATAATGTAGTTGAAGACACCTCACCACAACTAGGCGGTGACTTAGATACTAATGGAAATCATATACTGTTAGACGATAGTCGCCAAATTAAATTTGGTGATGACAATGATATGCAAATATATCATACTGGCGGTCACGGATATCTTGAGAATGGTACAGGACATATGTATGTTCGTGGCAATGGCGGCCAGATAATTCTTAAACCTAACAGTAGTGAAAATTCTGTTAGATGTATGCCTGATGGAGCCGTAGAGCTATATTACGACAACACTAAAAAGTTTGAGACAACTAGTGGTGGAGTTAAAGTAACTGGAGATATTGACGCTCAGGAAGACATTTATTTTAGAGATACTAAAAAGATATATGTGGGAGATGGTAATGACCTACAAATTTATCACGATGGATCAGACTCATACATAGTTGATTCTGGTACAGGCGACTTGATGATAAGATGCTCTGATGACCTTAAGTTACAAAATGCTGATGGTAGTGAAAGTTTCCTTCATTGTAATGATGGTGGTGATGTAATACTTTATAGAGCCGGTACTGAAAGATTAAGGACAACAAGTACTGGAGTTACTGTTACTGGAGATTTATTTTTAGATAACCCATCAACGGCTGGAAGAGATATTCAATTTGATGTTTCTGATAATGCACTAAAGATTAGTGATAATGTAAATATAAATTTTGGTACTGGTAATGATTTACAAATTTATCACGATGGAAGCCATAGCTACGTAAAAGACACTGGAACTGGAGAGTTACGATTAGTTGGTAATATAGTTAAAATAAATAATGCTGCTAATAATGAAACTATGGCAGTATTTACTGAAGATGGATCAGTAGACTTATATTACAATGACAGTAAGAAATTTGAAACCAGTAGTGCTGGAATAAAGCTTAGTGGAACTGCCCACTCCGATTTATCAACACTTTCAGACGGTTCAACAATAACTGTTGATTTTCCAACAGCTACACACTTTACTGTAACTCTTGGAGGTAATAGAACCTTTGGAGATCCAGATAATACAGGAAGTGCAATAGGGTCTAGCGGTTCTATATTTATTGTGCAAGACGGCTCGGGCTCGAGAACGGCATCATTCCATGGAGATTATAAGTTTGCTGGTGGTACAGCACCAACCTTATCAACAGCAGCTAACGCAGTTGATAGATTAGATTATGTTATACGAGCAGCTAATGATGTACACTGTGTAGTTACTTTGGACGTTAAATAAATGGCATTATTCGATACACCCCGAATGGGAGCCTCAGCGGGCGGAGCTTATGAGGTAGAAAAAAGTTTAAGAATAAATAAATCTGATAACCCTCAATTATATCGTGTTGGTTCAAATACATCAAATACTTATACGGTATCAATGTGGATAAAAATGACAGGTAGGTTTTCTAATTACAGACGCTTGTGGTCTACTTATGCAGATGGTTTAATAATTAACAATGATTCTAGATTAAGATACGATGATGAAGGTGATGGTCAGGCTTATTCAGCAGCTAAGTACAGAGATCCAGCAGCTTGGTATCATATTGTCTTCAGAGTTAATACTTCTGGAACAACTGTCTATGTAAATGGTGAATCAGTTATATCTTCCAGTATGACACATAGTCTAAGTACTTACAGTCCAAATGGTCTTAGACTCTTTTGGTATCCCGGAGATCCCGGTGAATTTGCCTTTGAAGGGTATGGTGCAGAGGCAGCTCTTATTGATGGTCAAGCCTTAACACCCTCATCTTTTGCAGAAACAGATGCACTTACAGGTCAATGGATACCTAAAGATCTATCTTCGTTAACTTTTGGGTCAAACGGACATTATCTAAAATTTACTGATACTTCAAATATAGGTAAAGATTTTAGTGGAAATGATAACCACTTTACATCAGCAAACCTGTCAGCAAGTGCTGGTGCTGGTAATGATATATTAGATGACACACCTACAAATAATTTCTGTACGTGGAATGCTTCAGATAATCATAGCAATATAACAGTAAGTAATGGTGGATTATACACTTCTATTTCTTCTGGTTTCAAACTACAACGAGCTACTTATTATCTAACAAGTGGAAAATGGTATTGGGAAGTAGTATGTGATGACACTGGTAACGGTTTTGTAGGTGTATGCGACTCTACTGATTCTGTAAATGATCGAGGTGGAAATAGTTCTTCAAGTTGTGTAATTAGAACTACAAATGGAGATAAAAGAATAGGTGGAAGTGAAACCAGTTATGGTTCTGGAGTATCAGATGGTGATATTATGATGTTTGCTGTTGATATGGATAATGGAAAATTCTGGGCTGGTAAAAACAACTCATGGTTTAACTCCGGAGATCCAGCAGCAGGATCAAATCCAGCTTCAAGTGCTATAACAAATCCAGTAACACCTAGTTTAGGAATGTATGATTCTGAAAATTATACTGGTAATTTTGGTCAAAGAGCATTTAGCTATAGCCCACCAACAGGATTTCAGAAGATATGTTCAGCGAACCTACCCGATCCAGTAATTGCAGAAGGAAATAAACATTTCGATACAAAGCTTTGGTCTGGTACAGGTAGTACACACAATATTACTGGGTTAAACTTTCAACCTGATTTGGTATGGATTAAAAAACGTAGTGGAAATGAAGCTCCTGATATACAAGATTCAGTGAGGGGAGCTACTAAACGTCTCACAACTCATGATAATGCTACTGAATCTACAGTTTCTGGTTCGATTGATTCATTTAATTCAAATGGATTCACAGTTAAGGATGCTGGAACTACGAATGAAAGTGGACACACATATGTTGGATGGAGTTGGAAAGGAGGAGGATCTGCTTCTTCAAATACTAATGGTAGTATAACCTCATCCGTATCTGCTAACACAACAGCAGGATTTTCAATACTTACTTACACAGGAACAGGAAGCCAAACTACTGTTGGTCATGGTTTAGGAGTTAAACCAAAAGTTATAATTACTAAATTAAGAGATTCTAATACCCAAGATTGGTTCTTTTATCCAAAACAACTTACTGGTAATGGCTCTACATATATTAAATTTAATACAACTGATGGAGTAGCTTCCGATGCACATACTTATCCAAACGTAGAACCTACATCAACTGTTTATACAGTTGGAGGAGATGACGGAGGAGATGGTACTAATGGAAACGGTAAGGCGTACGTTGCTTATGTATTTAGCGACGTAGAAGGGTATAGTAAGTTTGGAACATACAAAGGTAACGGATCAACTAACGGTACATATGTTTTTACAGGTTTTAGACCAGCTTTTATAATTACTCGAAGATATAGTGGAGGAAGTAACTGGTATATATGGGACCCAGTAAGAGAAGGTAATGTTCAGAACAGTCCTATCCAAGCCAATGATGCAGGTGGTGAACCGGGAAGTTATGATAACTCATTAGATATATTTTCAAACGGTTTTAAACTTAGAGCAACTAATGCTGGTACTAATGGAAATAATGAGGACTATCTATACATGGCATTCGCCGAAGCACCCTTTAAATATTCAAGAGCACACTAATGGCATTTAAACTAGATGGCAAGACTCTTCCAGTCGATGTGCCATTTCAAACATCAGATGGAACAAACTATCCAGCCAACTGGCTGAGGTTAACTACGTTAGAAGAAAAAAAAGCTATAGGTATCACTGAAGAGGCTGATCCAGAAATTTTTGACTCAAAATATTACGTTGATGCTAAAACACCTAGATCTTTAACAGATACAAACGTAACTGATAAAGATGGTAATTTAGTTAAAAACTCAGACGGTGAACAAGTAGTTATTAAAGGACTTATAACTACTTTACTTGAAGAACAGAAAGAAACAGCCAATCAGTTCTTAAGTCAGTATGATTGGCAAGTTGTACGTAAAATCGAAAAAGGAACTGAGTTAGATTCTAAGGTAGCTACATATAGAGATGCTGTTCGATCTACTTGTATTGTGCGGGAAAACGAAATTAAAAAAGTTAAAGATGTACCAGAATTAGAAGTACTAATGAGGGGTACATACTCGAATGGTAAGGATGGTCATAAAGCTGGTGAACGTATCGCTGGTATTACTCTTTGGCCGGATAGTCCCTAGTGGAATTACCCACCATAACACTGCCTGACGCACAGACAATAGAAACAATATCCATCCCTTTACCTACAGCTGAAGTTCCATCATATAAAATGATAATCGTTCCACCTAGCGACCTTGAACGTCCAGAGGGTACTGAGGAAATTAAAACTGAAACTGAAACTCCACCTCCCCCTAAGTT
>VTLG01008391.1_pt1 | contig 12493 bp, 11 predicted proteins | sample 4694571 | NCBI WGS metagenome assembly VTLG01 (sample SAMN12604809, study PRJNA352737) | marine metagenome | biome: ENVO:00000447; feature: ENVO:00000209|ENVO:00000569|ENVO:01000036; material: ENVO:00002151; isolation source: viral sequences binned using virsorter ... | reverse complement strand
AGGAAGTTGTTATCACTTAGAGCATGGGGTGCAAGTTCATCTGCCGATGCAAGATCAAAAGCAAGAGCCATTAGTGCTCGTAACAAAAAGAAGAAAGCCTAATGGTCAGGCGAGTACCTAAGACAAAAGGTGGCGTACCCAAGAAATATGTGGCCGGTGCAAAAAACAAGAAGGCTTCAGAGGCTGAAATTAAAAGAACCGCAAAACTTTATAAGCAAGGAAAACTAACCCCGGCAATGATGGATAGGATTTCTAAACTAAGGAGTAAAAGTGGCAGCACCAAAAAAACCAGCAAAAAGAAAAAGTAGTACAGGTGGTAGTAGAAGTGCTACCATAGACAAGTATTCAAAGTCCAGTGGTATTTCTAAAACAACTTTAGGAAAAGTTTATAAACGTGGATTAGGTGCTTTTTATTCTTCGGGATCAAGGCCAGGTGTGAGTGCACATCAATGGGCAGCCGGAAGAGTACGAAGCTTTGCTACTGGAAAGGGCGGAGCAAGAAAAGCAGATTCAGATTTAATTAGAAAGAAAAGGAAAAAGTAATGCCTAAAGAAACTAAAAAAGTAAAAGGTGTTTCTCTATCAGGTTTGACTACTAAGCAAAGTAACGCCATGGTAAAGCATGGTGAACATCACACAGCTAACCATTTAAAAGTAATGGTTCAGTCAATGAAGAAAGGACGCACCTTTACTCAGTCTCATAAAATAGCAGCTAGAAAGGTAGGTAAGTAATGCCCGGATATTTGTATAAAAATAAAAAGAAAACAATGCCTAAGAAAAAGAAAACAGGAAGGAAAAAGAAATAATGACAATGCAATATGGGTTTATGGGTGATCCCAATAGTCGAGGCGGGCCTCAAAATTTATTTGGTGGTGATCCAGGATTGTTTCCGTATTTTTTACAAACAGGCAACCCCGGAATGGGAATGTTTAGGCAAAGGTCAGTGACTCCCGGAATGGGGCCACAAGGCAGAGCTGGACTCCCTCAATCTTCACCATTGTATGGTGGCGGTGGTGTAACCTTTATGCCAGGATATCAAATGACTGGTGGTATGCAAAACCCTGTGCAAGGTCAATTTTCAAGCCGAGATATATTTGGAGATAGCAAACGTACTCCTTCTCCTGCTCGATATATGTTTGGGCCAGGTGGTTCATTTGCAGCTACTCAATTTGGGCAACAACCTGTTGCAACAACTGATTTTGGGTTTAACCCAGATAGGCCAGCTAATTTTGGTCTTGACCCTTTTGGGAATATGTCAGGTGATCTTTACGACCCAACTCTTGTACGTAATCGAGGTATAGAAAGTACAGGCAAAATGCGACAAGATATGCTAAACCCATTTGGGGAAGCTCGCCCTAGAAGACTTGACCCTCGATATGAAGAATCAGCAGAAATGTTAAGAAAAAAAAGTAATGAACGCCAACGTGACTTTGAACGTAGAGAACGTGAGTTTGAACGTGGAGAAGTAGCAAAGAAAGCAACAGGAACTAATGTAAGTCCTGACCGCCGTCAAACAAGAACTGGAACAGGTTCTGTCCCCGGTAATCCCCCAAGAAAAAGACAAGAACAATATAAGCCAGGATTACAAAGACGACAAAGAGGAGCACTTGGAGATCAAAGTATCTTTCGACAAAGACAAACTCCAAGAAGGCGTGCAGCCTCAAGTGCAGGCGAAGGATAAAATGCCTAGAAAAGAAGCGAGTGATATCCACCCAGCTTTAGTTGCATCGACAATTGCATCAGCTGCAAAGCAACAGAACTACGGTTCTCAAATAAGTGGATGGGAAACATTTACTTCTGAGATGAAAGCATTTTTATGGGTAAGACAGTTTCATGCAAAGGACTCTGGAGCACTTGCTTACATTGGAAGATCACAATCATGGTTAACTAAATGGGTAAGACAAAATCCTCACTTTGGTGAAGCAGCTAAAAACGTAAGAGCTAAATCTGTAGCGGTAGATGAATTACCTAACAATGAATTAAAGCGTGTAGCTAAATGGCATTTAGTACAAATGCTTAATGACCCAGAGTTACCAGTAGAAAAACGATTAGCAGTTATAAGGCAAATACAAATATTACCTGATGAAGAAGGGCCAACTAAAGGTGGTGGCAGAGGTAAGGTAAAACAAAAAGTTAGACCTGTTACTTCAGAAGATATTAAACCGGGTGCAGTTGTTCCTGACAGAAGAACTCCGCCAGCATACATAGAAGAGGAAGAAGATATGTTTCCTCAAGGAATAGGGATTGATATAGATGACACAACAACAATTGTTGAGGACGAGATACAGTCCGCATGAAGGGCAACTAGAAGTACACTCACTGCATGCTAAAGAGAAATGGTTAGAGGCAGCTAGAAGGTGGGGTAAGTCTCGTTGTGCATTAGGTGAACTAGAAGCAGCTTACTACGAACATCTATCACGCCCAATCGAACACATTAATAAATACCAATTAGTCCCACCAGGATTCCACGCTTGGGTTGTTGCTCCCTCCTACATTCAGGGAAGACAGGCATGGAATGAATTACTACAACTACTTGACCCTAGCTGGATACGAGATACTAACCAAGCGAATATGACTATTACCCTAAACGGTGCATCGGAAGAGATCTGGGGATTAATAGAAATGAAATCAGCGGATAACGCTCAAGCACTACAAACAGTAGGTCTAGATTTTTTATGGGTATCAGAAGCACAAGATATTCCTAACGCAGCCGCAGAAAAATTACGCCCCACTCTACGACAGGCAGGAAGAATGGGTAAAGCACTATATGAAGGTATTCCTTCTGTATATCCAGAACACTGGTTCAGAAGAGGATGCGAAGCAGCCAAGCGTGGAGCACACAAAAGCCACAGATACTTTCATTACACTGTTTACCAAAATCCATTACTGATGCCTGACGATGTAGAAGAAGTAGAAGGCGACAAAGAAGTTATGCCTGAATCTGCATGGAGGCGTATGTACCTAGCAGAATTTTCTTTGTCATCAGGATTCTTTTCTGGCATAGAAGATTGTATAGGTGGTGATTTATTAGAAGAACCATTACCCGGTAAAAACTATGTAGCAGGATTAGACTTAGGTGTGTCTCGTGACTTTACCGTACTAACAGTTTTTGATGCTGACGAACGCAGAGTTGTATACCACAGATTGTGGGACGGTCAGTCTTGGCCACAAGTACAACAACACATAATAGCAATCAACCAAGAGTGGGGATTGCAAAGAATAATGGCAGACGCTTCAGGTATGGGTCTAGCTATGGTTCAGGAACTAGAAGCAAACAACTTACCTGTAGAAGCTGTGTCAATTCAGAAAAACAATCGTGAACAATTGTTAGCAACATTACAAGTAGCAATGGAGCATAAGACTATACAATTTCCGCCTATTCCTATAATGTTACGACAACTAAGGGCGTTCCAGCATGTTAGAATGTCTAGTGGAAATTTCAAAGCACAAGCACCAGTTGGGGAGCATGACGATGAAGTCTTTGCTCTAGCCTTGGGTTTATCAGCTTGCAACGAACCTGAATATACACAATCTCGAAGACGTGGTTTTGGTGGTAGATATTTAGCAACACAAGATGAAACTAACAAAGGTTATGGTATTGGTGGAATGAGCAGAGGTGAAATTATAATGAGAAACAGAAGGCTGGATCGTGTGGAAGATAGGTGGGATAAGGCAGGAGTAGAATAATGGTTTTAACCGATTTTAAAACAGGCAACCCTTTAGTCCCCGGTGACATGAATTATGACGACAGTAAACCTACTGCCGAAAACGTGTTACAGATTTTTGAAAATTATAAAAAACATTACCAAGCGTTTCATGATCAATGTGAGGAAGAAGATGAATATTATCATGGTACTCGTTCTGTTCCTATTCCTGATGATATGCCTATCGACCCTGTTCGACCAGCTACGGCTCACGCTATTGTTAATGTTGCTACTGATCACGTTGATGTCAACAATCCGTCTATCTTCGTACCAGCTCCATCACCAAGAGCAAAGAATAGATCAGAGCGAATACAAAAATTCTTGCAAGGTGTATGGATGCATATACCTGAACACACCAAAAGAACAGTAGTAAAACACTCTATTCAATATGGGGTTGGGTTTATTAAAACTTGGTGGGATGGGGACAAATGGCCTGATGCTCCTTTGTTAGATGAATACGAAGATGAACAAGAATACAAAGAAGCTTTACAAGATCACTTAGACGAAAGAAACATTTCCTTCCCTTTTATTATTGATGCTGTTAATCCTAAGAATATGGTTTGGGATGACTCAAGAGCAGGTATGAAATGGGCAATTGAATATTACGAAACACACTGTAACGACATACAGATGTTATACCCAGAATGGACACCAATGACACCTAATGCAGAAACTGCAACATTCTTAGAATACTGGGATGATACTTGGTGTGGAAGAATGGCAGACGGCGAATGGGTATGGGGGCCACATAAACATGGATATGGATTTAACCCTTACGTAAAAATTCAACCAGCAACATCTTTAGATTATGATGTAGGTGCTCCTGAAGATAGATACGAAGGTGTACTTAAACCTGTACACAGTTTGCTTGATTCAGAAGCAAGATTGATTACTCAGTACGAAGCAATACTCAGGCAATACGCTTGGAGAACAATTGACTTCTATGGCCCAGCATCTTCAGCTGAAGCAACAATGGATGAATACGAATTGTTTGCAGCTAAGAACTGGGTACGACCAAATGTAAATATACAACCATCTCCACTTGCAATGCCTCCGCAGGAAATATTGCAACAGCTAGGAATGGTACAGACAATGATTGAAGAAGCTACATTCCCTAACGTAGTTAGAGGTATGCGACCATCAGGTGTTTCCACTGGGTTTGCACTAAGTGTTTTAGCTGGTACAGGAAGATTAGTATTTGGTAAGTTTGCTGATGCTATGGCTAGAGGAATGGAACATGCTAACGAACGATTCTTAAAGTTAGTAAACAATAAAGCTATGGGTAAAGTTACTGTACACGCTAGAAGTAGCGTACAAAACTTTGATCAAGCAATTGCCCCTGACGACATAAAAGTGTTTTACGAAAACTCAGTAACACTAAAAGCAGAAGCCCCAGAAGAAAGAGAACGTGAAGCATTGTTAGCATTGCGTTTGTGGAATGGGGGATCTGGATTAATTAGTTTATACGAAGCACAGAAACGTGTTGGTATTACTAACCCATTAGAAGAACAGAACCAAATGGCTGCTGAAAAATTATTAGAGATGGCTCGTGGTCAACAAGCTGAAGAAGTTGCTCAAGCTGTACAGTTAGAACAACAGCGTGCCCAAGCAGCTGACATGAGAGGTAACCAATTAGGAAATCAATTTTTACCGGGGCAAGCACAATTACAAAGGCCAGGTGAAGCAGGGGTTCAAAGACAAAGAGTAGGTGATGGAACTCAACAAGAAAGAACATTCCCAAGAGGAATGGGTGGACTTGATATATTAGGATCACAGTTAGGAACTGCCACAGGTGGTGGCAGAAACATGCCCACAGGAGATAGAGCATAATGGCTAAAGAAACAGATTTGCTAAAAGACCCGGTTTCTCTTGCACAACAAAGATACCAAGAACAAATAGCTTCTTTTAAAACACAGTTTTTAACTGATGAAAATAAAGCGTTACGTCAATTTGCTAATGAAAGAGGTTATAGGCTTAGTGCTTTAAGAGGTAAGAAATGACTCCTCAAGAAAGGGCAGATTTATTACTTGGAAATATTGAAAGTTATTTTAATCAACAAGTTGAAGTTGATGACACTCAAATATTTCTTTTGTCATATTTAGCAAGTCAAGTAGATGACCCAAATTTAGATGATGCACAAAGAAGTGCTCTTGAAACTCAAATTGATAATGTAAACATAGCAATAACAGAAGGGGCAGCTCGAACTCATAAACAAGCACTTGAAGATGTTAATCAAGAAGATGTTATCCAATTAATGGAAGATACTCTATACGGTATTCAAAGAGAATATTTTAGAACCACTGGGTTATACGTTCCAGCAGAGCAGCAAGAATTGATATTGGATAGTATTGCTTCAAATATTTTAAGCTTAACCCCTGTTAATATTAGTACAACAATAGCACTCGTAGGTGGCCCTGATGAATTTGCATATAACCCTGTTTTAGAAAATATAGTTCAGCAAAGTATTAATAAGTCTCAAACAACGGTGGAAAGATTCCCTACTGCTTTTTCAGAAGATGTTCAAATAGGGCTAATTGCTGAACAAATGATTCAAGCTGGGATAATTAATCAATCTGATATCGCTACTGCTGAAAGAAATATAGAAGCTAATTTAGATACAATCTTACGACAGCTAGATGAAGTCTCTTCAGAAAACGAAAAGAATTTTAGTAACATAGCTGACAAATTAATAAATCAAGCTATAGCTGATCCTGTAACTGAAGCACAAACTAGAGAATATGCTAAATTTGCTTGGTTAAATGATATTGGTGACCCACAGCTTTTAGGAGCAAATCAAGCACAGTCAACTAAACAAATTGAAATTTTAAGTAGGTTTGAAGGCGAAGGATATATTGAAAACGCCGGGGCTGATTTCAAAAAAAGAATGGAAAATTTGTATCCAATAGATGAAAACGACCCTTACAAAACTCAAAAACAGGCAGCATTAAAAAATAAAATTGCTGAAGCAAACCGAGCAATAGCTTTAATTCAACAAGATGAAGGAAATCTTTTAGATAAAACAGAAGGTATTAGAACAATTCTTAAAGATTTAGAACAAGGCAATGCTGAACAAAACATATTATCTATTGAAGATACTTATAATGTTATAGCCCAACAAGAACAATTTACCCAACTAGACCAACAATTAAAAGATCAAAGGGACGAAATAAATAAAAATCCCCAATCGTTCCAGCAACAGTATATGCAAGCTGACTCTAGAGAAAGGGCAGACTTTGATTCTATGCTAGAAGCACAATCAATGTTTGGGTATGGGGTTACTCCTAGTGGAGAAGTAAGAGAGATTCCTCAGTTTGATACTTCAACAATTAGTGACCCAAGTGCTCGTGCAGCTATGGAACAATTTATGGCTTACACTCAAGGGCTAACGCCTGAACAACAATTTGATATGCAATTAGGAGGAATGCCTCCTTCATTACCTCAAAACGTAATGGAAGGGTTTGAAGCTATTCGCCCTGCAAAAGAAGGGTACACACCTATAATGGATGAGCAAGGAAATTGGACTGGAGATGTTCTTCCTTTGTATCCGTATGGAACTTCTGAAGAAGAGAAGCAAACAATGATAGATGACTATAGACGACAAACAACTAAACAGTTACCTAAAACAAAAATGACACCCGGTGTAGATTATTCTTTGAGTATAGATGAAATGGAAAATGACAAAGGGTTTAGAACTCCTTATACGCTTACTCCAGAAGGTGGATTAGATCAAAAAGATGTTGGTACTGTTGGTCTTGGGAAAAGTTTTCAAGAACCTGATTTAATGTACCAAACTGAAGATTTTGATTTAGCTCCTCCAGCTAAACCTAAAGTTAAGACACAAGAATTTGATGCGAGGTTTTAATGGCAGAACCTAAAAGAAGACAAGCACCTAAAGTTGTTAATAAGCCAGTAGATAAAACTACTACTAAACAACAACAACGATTATCAGATGCAATAAAAGATTTTACAGCCCCAAGAGAGCCTATTGATTTAGGGCCGCCAAGTGCTCAACAAACAGATGCTGTTTTAACAGGAATTGATTGGTGGCAAGACCCTAGGCAAATGTATTTTCAAAGAGAAGAAGTAGATATAGGTGGTGGGTTTCCTATATTTGATCCAAAAACAGGTGATACCCCAGCAACAGCTGAACTATTGCCTAACGAACAAATTTTAAATATGGGATTTAATCAAAATGTTGGTGTCCCAAAAGATATGGATATATACAACCCATATCATGAACTTGCTAAAGAAAACTTATCTAAAGCAGCTGAAAAAGAAAGACTAAGGCAAATTCCCCCAATAGTAAGATTTGGTGATGCTCTTTTTAACACGCAATATGCTATAGGAAAAGAAGCAGCATTAGGACTTCCGGGGGCAGCTGGATTAGGTGATGTTGGGAAAACAGTATTTGAATACCACGATTACCTTGATGCCGTTCCTGAAAATGGAGAATTAGTTCACATTCATACACAAGCATCAGGTGATACAGAAGATAGAGAAGGTAAACGTAGAGGATGGGGGATTATTAGAGTAGATAGTTTAGAAGATATTCCTGCTGAAATTAGAAAAAATGATGCAACAGATAAATCAAAAGGAATGTCAGGAGAAATTGAAGAAAAATTTATTAGAGCACGAGATCAAGTTAAATTAGAAACAGGCGATGACTTTTATAGTCAACTAGGTAGATTTGTAGGTTCTGGTTTTGGAATGGCTGATCCTGACCTTACATGGGAGAATATGAATGATTTTGAAAGAACTTTGTATTCATACATTCCCGGAGGAGCATTTGCTGTAGGATCAGTTAAAGGTGGCGGTAAATTATTAGGGGCAATTTTAAAAACTCCCGGTGCTGACTCAGCATTAAAATCTTTAACAGGAAACGTATATCAACCTAGAAGTGCTGTTGTTGATAAATTAAGTAGAATTTTTGATGAATCAGGAATGGCAGGGAAGGTTGCTGCTAGATCAGCCGAAGCAACAATTGAAAAATCTGAAAATGTAAAAAAAGCAACAACTCAACTTCTTATAGATACAAAAGGAACTGTCCCTACTTCAGAACAAGTTTTTAGAAGCACATCTAAATTGAAAGGCGAATTAACTGAAACGCAATATATAGATGATTTTAAACAGGCTATGGAAGAATTTGATGAAGATGAGGTTAAGGAGTTGTATCAACTTGTTTGGGATGCTACTAAAGAATATAAAACAAAAGGAGTGTCTGTTCCTAAAATAATTAAAGGTGCTCCAACTGAAAGAAAAGATTATTTTGATTTGTTAAATAATCATAAAGCAATAGCAAAAATATTTGACAAAGGAGAAATCCCAACTCCTGGTGAAATGAAACGTATAGAAAACATATTTGGTACTGAGTTTGCTAAAAAAGTTTTAGGTGCACAAAGTATGAGTAGCAAAGCAAAAGATGGTTTCTTTGATATGTGGAATGCTCAAAAAGCTTTAATTGCATCAATAGACTTGTCTGCTCCCGGTCGTCAAGGTTGGAAGTTAATGACAGGCCCATTCTGGAGACAATATTGGGGTGCTATGGGAATAACTCCAGCTACAATTATGGGCAAAAATAAATCTATGTTAAACATGATGGGGTTATTAGACCCTGAATTAGGTGCTGTTCGATTTGAAGCAATAACTCAAACTATTAAAGATAACAAACATTATGATGAAGTAGTTGATGCTGTTGGAGGTGTTTTTGACGTTATGGAGTTAAGTGATGATGTTGGAAGAACTATATCTAAAACAGAAGATACTTACGTTTCTACTTCAATAGTTTCAAGCATTCCGGGAGTAAAAATATCTGAAAGAGCCTATACAGGATTTTTAAATAAGTTAAGGTGGGATTCTGTTTATAAACAATTAGATGACTGGACAAACCAAGGATACAAATACACTAAACAAGATGTAAAAGATTTAGCAGAATTTATTAATTGGTCTACAGGAAGGGGAACAATTAAAGCAAGTCCAGGAACTAACAGAGTATTAAATGCAGCTTTTTTCTCCCCTAGATTTGCAGCTTCAATTCCACAATTTTATTACGGAGGAGTCAAAGGCACAGCAAAGTCACTTAGAGATATGGCAGCAGGAAAACAAGCAAATGAAATAAGTAAATTGCAAGCTAAAATATTTGTAAGCCATGTTGCTAAAGGGATGGGAATTATGGGTGCGGTAAGTGAAGCAGCTAAACGTTCAGGGAACAAAGATGTTGAAGTAACAATTGACCCTAGAAAATCTGATTTTGGTAAAGTTAGAATTGGCCCTGCTAGGTATGATTTTTGGGGCGGTGATGCTCAAATGGCTAAGTTTATAACTAGAGTTATGCTAGAAACTGCTGGTCAACCGGGAAGAAAAAGTCGTAGTGGCATGGAAGTAGAAAGTAGCGTTGTACAAGAATTTGAAAGATTTATTAGAAGTAAAATGTCTCCTACAACAGGGTATTTTTATGATCAAACTATAAAGGGAGAAGACTTTATTGGGAATGAAGTTACTGCTCCTTGGAATCTTGAAACCGCAGAAGAAGTGGAAGAAGAAGTAATAAGAAATTTAACAACATTGTTTATTCAAGATGTTATTGAGCAAACAGAATTAACAAATGAAGCTTACCAAGATGCTGCTTTATTAGTGCCAGGACTATTAGGAATTGGGGTAGGTATATACGAAACAGAAGCAGATATCCGAAACGAATTATCAATAAGAAATTTTGGTGTTTTGTATGAGGATTTAGTTTCAGAAGACATGAATCCTGAAGAAACTAATATAGGTAGCCAAAGACAATTAGATATTAAAACTAGTAAAGAAATTTATAAATTTAGAAATAAACGCAACGCTGAAAAAGCAACAATGGACGAGTCTGAACAGTTTAGTGTTGGTATGGAATTGTATGGAAATGCTATCGAGGTTGCGGAATTACAGTTAAAACAGGAAATTCAAATAATTAATAATATGAGTCCTGAATTTAGAGCACGTGCTTTAGATACAGCAATTAGAGCATTTACTTCTGAAAAAAGTGATGCATACCAAACTTTGTTTCCAGAAGAATTGCAACGTGTTCGAGATGCACAATTGTTACGAAGAGGGACAAAGGAAGACTTGATTGAATTATATCGAAGTCAATATTGGGATACACCTATTCCTCGTGACCCTAAAACAGGTATAAGAGATTATGAAGAACAAGCAAAAAGAAAAGAAAAAATTTTAGATTATGCATATATTGGATGGGGAATTCCAAAAGAAGCAATTACAACTAAAAGACCTGTTTCTGCTGACCCTGAAATAAATCAAATAGTAGAAGCGTGGAGGGGAGATAACGACACTATACGAACTAAATTTTATGATCCTGTAAATGAATTTTTAAAATCAACAGGTTATTATGAAAAATATTTAGAATATAGAAATTCACCTATTCAAGCTATATATAAATTTGACCCAACCTTTACTGATATTTTAAAAGCAGTTCAACAATTAAAAGAAGTATTGCGTACAACAAACCCAGAAATTGAAATTGCAATGTACAAACTTGGGCAAATACAAGTAACTGCTGTTAAAAATCCAATAGCACAGCAAGAAATTTTAAGGTTAATGACTCAGTATGATTGACACAACACACAAAATAAACCTAGACTGTATACGAATCGTTACGGTAACTCATCAAACAAGATAGGAGAAACTCGGTGACTACAGACAATACAGACATGACATCTGCAATAGATCAAGATCAGGCTCAGTTGGATGCTGTTCAGGAGGCTACGCCTCAAACTAACTCTGACTCTATGACTGGCGAAATTCAGGCTTTGAAGGAATTGATATCACATCAAAACCAACAAGTTGCTGGTTTACAGTCAAAGATAGATAAGGGTCTGAATGCAATACGTAGAGATAGCGAGGATGCGGTACGCAAGCAACAGGAAGCAGCTGCACAAAGGTATATTCAGCAATTACCTGAAGAACACCAAGGTGCATTTAATTCTATGTTGCAAGCTAATCAAGCTTACTATCAGGAAAATCAAAAACTTAAAGAAGAAGCTGACGGAGTTTCACAACAACCACAACAGCAACCCACGCAAGAACAAGATGAGTGGGAACAAGTTTATGCAATTCCTAGAGGATTAGGCATTGATCCCAATACTCCCGGTATTGATTACGCAGCGTTTACTGATCCCGGTTTAACTGAAAATCAACGGAGAGACAGATTCTTTGCTAGTTTAAGACCGTTAACTGGTGCTACCAATCAGGCATCTAATGGTCAAACTACCGAGGCATCAGCACCACAAGTACAGAGTCCGCCAACAAGTGGAACTCCCGCTGGAGGTGCGTCATCCAATATGAGATCAGTAGAGCAGGTGCAAAGTGCCTATATTGAAGGCAAACTATCAAAACAAGAATATCAAGACCAGCTGAATAGGCTTGGTTAATTAGGAGAATAAAATGGCAACAGGACTATCTTTGTCTGGAACCTCTAATTTGAGTAACGGACAACGCATAATGATTGCGTCTGCAAAAGAAGCGTTCGAGCCTGCAGCACCAGATCCAGATTTGATCGAAAGTGAAAGAATACCTACTGGTACAAAACAGTGGGATATCAGCACTTACGCTCGATTGACTGATGCTCAAGCTTTAACTGAAGGTGTTGATCTTTCATCAGTTCAACAACTTTCAACTAACACACTACAATTGACACCCGCTGAACACGGAATACTTGTTACATTGTCAAACCGACTTATTAGAAGGCAAGGCGACAGTAGCGTAGTAACAGTAGCAGGTCGTCAGATTGGTGCGTCACTA
>VTLG01012546.1_pt1 | contig 12496 bp, 16 predicted proteins | sample 4694571 | NCBI WGS metagenome assembly VTLG01 (sample SAMN12604809, study PRJNA352737) | marine metagenome | biome: ENVO:00000447; feature: ENVO:00000209|ENVO:00000569|ENVO:01000036; material: ENVO:00002151; isolation source: viral sequences binned using virsorter ... | reverse complement strand
CAAGAATTGCTACTGATGGTGGTTTTAATTTGGGTCGTTCATCAGAAATCTTAAGAGATGAACTTAAATTTGCTAAGTTTGTAGGACGTTTAAGGAAACGTTTTGCAAATATGTTTAATGATATGCTCAGAACTCAATTGGTTCTTAAGAATATTGTTACACCTGAAGATTGGAAACAGATGGAAGATCATATTCAATATGACTTTATCTACGATAATCAGTTTGCAGAACTTAAAGAATCTGAACTTATGGAAGGTAGATTGGGTATGCTTGCCACAATTGAACCTTATATTGGTAAGTATTATTCTACCGAGTATGTTCGTAAGAGAGTATTACGTCAAACTGATATGGAAATAGAGGAAATTGATACTCAGATTGAAGATGAAATACAGAAAGGAATTATTCCAGATCCATCTTCACTTGATCCAATAACAGGAGAACCGTTACCTCAAGAAGGTGAAATGCCAATGGAAGGAGATCCAATGTCAATGGGTGAAATGCCAGTTGATCCTGATATTGCAGCACAAGCACAGCAAATTGATGATAAGTACGTAAAAGACACTAAGAAAGCCGAGTTATAAATAACAAATATATAACTATTATTAAAATGTCATGGAAGATCTTGTCGATTTGATTGCAACTGATGCTTCTGCAGCCGATGTATCCGATAAAATTAAGGATATTTTGTATGCAAAATCAGCAGAAAGATTACAGGTAGCAAAACCTATTGTTGCAGCTCAAATGTTTGATGATCCTAATGAAGGTGAAACCGTAGAACAGGAACCAGAAGAATGAAACTCATTACAGAAGAAATTTCTAACGTACAAGTAGTTACTGAAGCCTATACTAAAGGTGGTAAGAAGCACAAGCGTCTTTGTATAGAAGGTACATTCCTTCAAGCGGAAATTAAAAACCGTAACGGTAGAATGTATCCGTTATCTACTTTAAGTAATGAAGTTAAAAGGTATAATGAAGCTTTTATTGGTAAAGGTCGTGCTTTAGGAGAATTGGGTCATCCCGAAGGTCCTACAGTAAACCTTGATAGAGTATCTCATAAAATTACATCTCTTTGTCAAGAAGGTAATAATTTTAAAGGAAAGGCAACTCTTCTTGATACACCTATGGGTAAGATTGCACAATCTTTACTTGGTGAAGGTGTTATGTTAGGTGTTTCTTCTCGTGGTATTGGATCACTTAAAGAAGATCATTCAGGTACAAAAGTTGTTGGTGAAGATTTTCAGTTAGCAACTGCTGCTGATATCGTTGCTGATCCTTCTGCTCCAGATGCTTTTGTTAATGGCATTATGGAAGGAAAAGAATGGGTTTGGGATGGAGGACTTCTCCGTGAACAACTCGCAGAAAAAACAAAGAAATCAATTAACACTTTAGTTGATCAACGTGCTTTAGAGGAGCACAAGTTGGGTCTATTTAATAATTTTCTAAATAACCTCTGATTTAACAAATCTATAAATAAGTATAGATTCTTACGAATCTAATAGTAAACCGTCCGTTGGTAACAAATTCACGACATGGAAAACATCGAAGAAAACGTAGTAACCAAGGGTGCAGCGAAGGGTGAACCACTACAAGCACCATCTGGTGCTGCAGTAGAAGACCTCGGTGGACCTACTCCTGAAAACTATCGTCCCGACGACGATTCTGCAAAACTTGATATGGGCAAAACCCTAGCACAAGTTAAGGATGTTGTAAATTCAAAAGCAGCAGCAGCAGAAGAAGTCGAGCACGAAGAGGAGACTGTTACTGAAGAAGAAATAACTACTGATGAAGTAGTTGCAGAAGAACCAAATCCTGATGAGGAAATTGTTTCTGAAGAAGACGCAACTGAAGAAGGAACTGAAGTTGTTGCCGAAGAAGAGACTGCTGAAGAAGAAGTCATCGAAGAAGAAGAAACCTATGACGTTGAAGAAGACGTTCAGGCACTTCTTGAAGGTGAAGAGCTTTCTGAAGAGTTTCAGGACAAAGCTAGAACAATTTTCGAGACCGCAATCAAATCCAAGGTTGGAGAAATTAAGGAAGAACTCAATGAGGCATATGCTGCTGCTCTAGTTGAAGAACTAGACACAATTAAAGTAGGTCTTACTGAAAGAGTTGATTCTTACCTTGAGTACGTTGCTGACGAGTGGATTCAAGAAAACGCACTTGCAGTAGAAGCAGGTCTCAAAACAGAAATGACTGAATCATTCCTAGATGGAATGAAGAGTCTATTTGAAGAACATTATGTAACTATTCCTGAAGAAAAATATGATGTACTTAATAGTATGGTAGATAAGCTTGATGAAATGGAGAATAAACTCAATGAGCAGATCAATAAGAACATTGGTCTTACTCGTAGATTAGCAGAATCCTCTGCAGATGGTATTTTTACTGCTGTAGCTGAAGGTCTAGCAGACACTCAGAAGGAAAAACTTGCTAGTCTTGCCGAGAATATTGAGTTTGAAAGTGAGACAGACTATCGTGAGAAACTAGGCACACTTAAGGAATCTTATTTCCCTACAAAGAGTGCTAGTGCTCCAAAAAGCACCTCTGAAAATTTATCTGAAGAGGTTTCAACTGATGAGGTAATTTCGGAAGAAGTTAACCCAACAATGCAAGCCTATTTGAATACGCTTTCAAGAGCTGCTAAAAAGTGATTTTTAAATTATTAATTTCAAACAAATAAAAAGGTAAACTTAAAATGCAGATGTTCAACACTGAATATCTTCAGGAAAAGTGGGCTCCTATTCTCGATTATGATGGACTTGATCCAATCAAAGATTCTCATAGAAGAGCGACAACCGCTATCCTGCTAGAAAACCAAGAGAAAGAATTACGTGAAGAGCGTTCTTTCCTTACAGAAGCTCCAACAAACAGTACCGCATCAGGTGCAAACGCAGGTTTCTCTGCTGACGCAGCTGCTGGTGGTCCAACTGCTGGTTTCGACCCCGTTCTAATCTCATTGATTAGACGTTCAATGCCAAACTTGGTCGCATATGACCTTGCTGGTGTTCAACCAATGAATGGTCCTACTGGACTAATCTTCGCAATGCGTTCACGCTACAAGACACAGAGTGGCACAGAAGCTCTGTTCGACGAAGTAGATACCGCATTCTCTGGACAAGACTCAGGATTCAACGAAACAGATGGCATGACAAATGCTGCTGTTGGTTTGGGTACAACTGCACAGTCTGGTTCAAACCCAAGTGCTCTTAATGACGCTTCACCTGGAACCTATAACGTAGGTCAAGGTATGCGTACAGACGCTGCTGAAGGACTCGGTGAATCTGAGCACTTCAACCAGATGGCATTCAGCATCGAGAAAGTAACAGTTACTGCTAAATCTCGTGCGTTGAAAGCTGAGTACTCACTAGAGCTTGCTCAAGACCTTAAGGCAATCCACGGATTGAATGCAGAGGCAGAACTTGCCAACATTCTTTCTACTGAGATCCTTGCCGAGATCAACCGTGAAGTTATTCGTACCATTTACAATGTTGCTGAGTCTGGTGCTCAAGCAAACGTTGCTAACGCTGGTAGATTTGACTTAGACGTTGACTCCAACGGTAGATGGTCAGTTGAGAAGTTCAAGGGACTTATCTTCCAGATCGAGCGTGATGCAAACGCAATCGCCCAAAGAACTCGTCGTGGAAAGGGTAACATGATTCTAACATCTGCTGATGTTGCTTCTGCCCTAACAATGGCTGGTGTACTTGATTACACACCTGCACTTAATGCTAACTTGAACGTAGATGACACAGGCAATACATTTGCTGGTGTTCTTCAAGGTAAGTACAAAGTGTACATCGATCCTTATTCTGCAAACGTTGCTGCTAACCAGTACTACGTTGTTGGATACAAAGGTTCTTCACCTTATGATGCTGGACTGTTTTACTGCCCATACGTTCCACTACAGATGGTTCGTGCTGTTGGTCAGGACACCTTCCAACCAAAAATTGGATTCAAGACTCGCTACGGCATCGTCGAGAACCCATTCTCACAAGGTACAACCCAAGGACTTGGTGCTCTTACTAAGAACTCCAACCGCTACTACAGGCGTGTTCAGGTTAACAACCTTATGTAAGAAGAAAGGATATAATTCCTTTAATAAAGAGACTCCTTCGGGGGTCTCTTTTTTTGTCTAAATATTTAAAAAAATATAATGACTTCTAGTATATTCCATAAACAAATTGAGAATAGAAACTACTTATCGTCAGTAGGGTTTAAGTTTAATCTTTCAAAATACCCTAAAGTTGACTTTCTATCAAATAGTGCTAGAATACCAGAATTATCTTTAGCACTTGCAACTCAACCAACATATCTAAAAGATATTGATATTCCTGGTGAAAAATTAACCTATGGTGATTTTACTTTAAAATTTTTGGTTGATGAGAATATGGAAAATTATATGTCAATTTATAATTGGTTAACAGGATTAGGGTTTCCAGAAACTGCAAAACAATATAGAGATTTAACAACTGATGATGCTGATCAAAGAGATCCTAAAGAAGCTTTTTGTGATGGTACTCTTAGAATATTAAATAGCAATCTTAGAGAAATTGCAAAGGTTAAATTTCAAGACTTATTTCCAGTTTCATTAACTTCATTAGATTTTGATGCAACAACACCTGATATACAATACTTTACAGCAGAGGCATCTTTCAAGTATACTATTTACAGTTTGACTAGTTCTTTATGAATCTTGACAAAATTCAGGAGATGTGGGAGCGTGATGCTGTCATTGATCCTGATAATCTACATGATGAATCACTGAAGATTCCCCAATTACACTCAAAGTATTATACAGTTTATAATACGATTACTTTATTGCGTGAAAAAGCAAGAGAACAATATAATAAAGTTAGATTAGAAAGACATAATTATTATACTGGTAAAGCACCAGCAGAGGTTTATATTGAGGAACCTTTTGGATATAAAGTAAGAGAAAAGGATGCTATACAAAGATATATGGACGCAGATGAAAAGGTTCAAAAAATTGATCTTAAAATAAGATATTATGATACTACTTTAAAGTTCTTAGAAGAAATTATTAAAAATATTTCTAATAGAACATTTCAAATTAAGAATGCAATTGAATGGAATAAGTTCCAAGCAGGTATGTAGATTATAAATATATGAGTAGATCTAATATTAGACGATGAAACCTACTCCTAAAGAAAGTCAGAAAATTCACGAAAATTATAAGAAGGTTGTGAATCATCTCATTGAAGAGAAGTATGCTGTAAATGAAGATGCAGCAGATAAGATTATTTCAGGAATGAGTCAAGACTGGTTTGATACTATTGTTGGGTAAATGAAATCCTTTAAGCAATTTAATGAAGATGCTTATGCTGGAAGGCAAGGTGCTGGTGCTTGGTTGACAAGTAAAGCACTTGAACTTGGAGCTCGTGGTATAAAGCAAGGTTATAAAGGAATAAAGGCACTTACTTCTCTTGCTTCTAAAAAGAAATCTGAAAAATCTGGAGAAGAAAGATTGTGGGATGTAATACATCAACCACCTGATGATGTTAAAAAAGATATGGAGGCTCCAAATTTAAAGAAGGCTCCTACTAAAAAAGATATAAAAGATATAGCTAAAGATAATATTAGAACTAGAGGATCTGAAGCGGTTAAGGGGCAACTTGCCGATAGGATAAGAAATCAACCAAGAGATCAGAGAATTAAAGAGGTTATAAAAAACACTAAACCTGGAACTATGGAAAGAGCACGAGGATTGTTGGGAATACCAAGAGCTAAAGTATTACCAGATCCTCCCAAATATAAAGGTAAATAATGAAAACCTTTAAGCAATTTACAGAAGATCAAAAGTTTGGACCTAATTGGGATGATGGTGTAAATGTAAGATTCCATTCAGGTCCTAATAAAAAAGAAATTTCACTTAATGTTAATGGTACAACCATTGCTAGTAAGAAAAAAGAAACATGGAGGACTGGAAGAAGTCCTAAAACTGCTGTCGATCAAGCACTTATAGGATTAAAAAATCAACAAAATGCACATATAGGTCGAAATTACATAGCAAGAAAGAACGCAGAAAAAAATAATAAAGACGTTTTAATAGCAAAAAAATAACTCTCTAAATAATCCTACATTGGTATAGGATTATGAGTCATTTGATTATATCAAAAAAGAATGAGGTATATCTGTACATAGAAGCAGAGACTCATGTATATTATGAATTGTCTGATCAATTCACTTTTGAAGTGCCTGGTGCAAAGTTCATGCCACACTATCAGAAGAAGTATTGGGATGGTAAGATACGATTATTTAATATACAAAAAGGAGAAATATATGTTGGACTATTAGATAAGATAGTTCAGTTTTGTAAGAATCATAATTATACTTACGAGTTTAAAGATAACAAACATTATGGAACACCTTTTGAGGTGAATCCCACAATCTCCAAAGAGGGTGTGAAAGATTATATGACAGCAATATCTAGGCATAAACCTAGAGATTATCAGATTGATGGAGTATACGATGCCTTACGACATAATAGAAAGTTATTAGTATCTCCAACTGCTTCAGGAAAGTCGTTAATGATATATTCTATTATTAGATATTTTGTTGAAAATAAAAAGAATACTCTTATCGTAGTTCCTACAACATCCCTTGTAGAACAAATGTATAAAGATTTTGCTGATTATGGTTGGGATGTAGGATCATACTGTCATAAGATATATGCTGGTAGAGAAAGAGAAACAGATTCTCAAGTGATTATTACTACTTGGCAATCAATATATAAACTTCCTAGAAATTATTTTGAAAGATTTGATGTAGTGGTTGGTGATGAAGCACATCAATTTAAATCAAAATCTCTTGTTGCTATTATGACTAAATTGGCAGATGCTAAGTATCGTTTTGGATTTACAGGAACTCTTGATGGATCTGAAACAAATAAATTAGTTCTTGAGGGATTGTTTGGACCTTCCTATAAGATCATTAAAACTGACGAGTTAATGAAGAAAGGGCATCTTGCTAAACTGGACATCAATGTGCTTCTATTGAAACACCCACCGAATAAGTTTGAAAACTTTGAAGAAGAAGTTCAATATATTATTACTCATGAAAAGAGAAATAGATTAATACGTAATCTTGCTTTAGATCTTAAAGGTAATACTCTTATTCTATTTGCCAGAGTAGAAGCACACGGAGAACCCCTTTATGAGATGATAAATAATAATACTATAGAAGATAGAAATGTTTTCTTTATTCACGGTGGTGTAGCTACTGAAGATAGGGAAAGGGTTCGTGAGATCACTGAACAAGAAGATAATGCAATTATTGTTGCGTCTTATGGTACTTTCAGCACTGGCATTAATATTAAGCGGTTGCACAACATCATCTTTGCGAGCCCTTCCAAGTCTCGTATTAGAAACCTTCAGTCAATTGGTAGAGTACTCAGAAAAGGTAATGGAAAGGTAAAGGCAACTTTATATGATATTGCCGATGATATCAGCAGTAAAACTAAAAAAAATTATACATTAAATCATCTAATTGAAAGAATTAAAGTTTATAATGAAGAAAACTTTAATTATGATATTGTAAGCATACCTATAAAAAAATAATGAAAGAAGAATTTCACGGAGTTGTAAAATTAATAACTGGGGAAGAAATCTTCGCTTTAATTTCTATTGAGGAAACTGATGAAGAACCTATTATAATGCTTCAAAGTCCTGTTGTAATGAAAGTGTTGCATAATGGAACAGGACAATATGTAAAAATAAAACCTTGGATGGAATTACCTGAAGAGGATTTATATTTGATTAAAATGGATAAAATTATTACTATGACTGAAGTTAATGATAAACAAATGATTAGTTTTTATGAAAGATACTTAAACGATGATGATGTGGAAATTGTTATGGATGGTAAAGTATCAATACTCAATAATAATCAATTAGGTTTTGTAGCAACTGTAGAGGAAGCTCGTAAAAAGCTTGAAGATATCTATAAACTTAATATAGAAAGTTAATAAACCTATCTCATCAACCCTTACAGAGTTATTGTACCGATAATTTAACACCTTGTCAAGTACCTTAAAAAATGTTATAATATCAACAACAATTAGATAGGGAATATCGATGTTATGGCTAAGAAAAAATCAGAACATTATGTAAATAATAAAGAACTGTTAGCAGCATTAATAGATTATCGTGCTGAAGTTGCTGTAGCAAAGACAAAAGATTTACCTAAACCTCGTATTAGTAATTATCTTGGAGAATGTTTTTTAAAGATTGCTACACACTTGTCTTATAAACCAAATTTCGTAAACTATATGTTCAGGGATGATATGATCTCTGATGGTATAGAGAATTGTGTACAGTACATTCACAACTTTGATCCTAACAAGTCAAAGAATCCTTTTGCTTACTTTACTCAGATCATTCATTATGCTTTTCTCAGAAGAATCCAGAAAGAGAAGAAGCAACTTGAGATTAAGACGAAGATTATTGAAAAAACAGGTTACGATGAAGTAATGGTAGTTGATGATGGAGCATTAACATCCTCAAGTTCTGATTATAACACTATTAAAGATAATATTCAGTATAAGTCTGGTAATAGATGAAGATAGCGATAATAACAGATCAGCATTTTGGTGCTCGTAAGGGATCTAAACCATTCCACGATTATTTCAAAAAGTTTTACGATAATGTCTTTTTCCCGTATTTGGAAGAACACAAAATCGATACTGTCATTGATATGGGTGACACATTCGATAATCGTAGATCTATTGATTTATGGTCTATTGATTGGGCAAAGGAGAATTACTTTGATAAGATCCAAGAAATGGGAATAACACTTCATAGTATAGTTGGTAATCATACTGCATATTATAAAGATACGAATGAAGTTAATACTATAGATCTGTTATTAAAGGAATATAAGAATATAACAACTTATTCAGAAACAACTTCTATTGAAGTGGGTGGATGTAATATTCTTCTTGTGCCTTGGATTAATGAAGAGAATAAGGAGATGAGTCTTGGGTTAATTAAGAAATCACAAGCACCTGTTGCTATGGGACATCTTGAGTTAAATGGATTTGTTGCTACTCGTGGTCATGTAATGGATCATGGTATGAATATTGATCCCTTTAAGAAGTTTAAAAAAGTTTACTCAGGACATTATCATACTAGATCTAATGTTGGTAATATTTACTATCTTGGTAATCCTTATGAGATGTTTTGGAATGATGAGGGAGATCCTAGAGGATTTACAATATTTGACACAGAGACTTTAGAACATTCTCATATTAATAATCCATATAGATTATTCTATAAGATTTATTATGAGGATCATAATTATAAGTTATTCAATACTTCAGAATTAAAAAATAAAATTATTAAACTTATTGTAAGAAAGAAAACAAATCAAAAACAATTTGAAAAATTTATAGATAAATTATACTCTACTGGAATACAGGAATTAAAGATCATAGAGAACTATGTTCTGAATGAGAGTGAAGATTTTATAGCAGAAGAAGATGAAAATACGATTAGTTTATTGAATCGATATATTGATGATTCTGATTTTGAATGTGATAAAAATATAATTAAGGGTATCTTACAGAAAATCTATGCAGAGGCTTGCGAGGTTGAATAATGTACCTTCTCAGTCTAAAGGGAGATCCTCATGACGGTGCTTATGCCGTTCTTAACAAATATGGAGAAAAAGTATTATTTTTATTTCAAAAGGAGGATGATGCTGAGAGATATGCTATGCAATTGGAAACGGAAGAAGATAAGAAGATGGATGTTGTAGAAGTTGATGACAACCTTGCAATTGTTACCTGTAGACGCTATAATTACCAATATACTGTAATTACCCCTAATGACATCGTTATACCACCAAAGTTGAATGATAATATTTCAGAAGATTAGATGGAGAAATTTCCTAAGTACTGGTAATCAGTTTACGGAAGTTGATTTTCAACAGAATGCAACCAATTTAATAGTTGGTACTAATGGTACTGGCAAATCAACTGTACTTGATGCACTTACTTTTAGTTTGTTTAATAAACCATTTCGTAAGATTAATAAGGGGCAGTTGGCAAACAGTACGAATGAGAAAGATTGTCTTGTTGAGGTTGATTTTGAACTTAACTCAAAACAATATAGGGTAAGAAGAGGAATAAAACCAAATTTATTTGAGATTGTTGTTGATGGAACTCCTATGCATAAGGAGGCAGATGATCGTGTAATGCAAAAGATGCTTGAGGAGAATATCCTTAAGGTGAATTATAAGTCATTTACTCAGATTGTTATATTAGGTAGCACTAACTTTGTTCCCTTTATGCAACTATCAGGATCAAATCGTAGAGAAGTTATTGAGGATCTATTAGATATTCGTATATTCTCTGCGATGAATAGTCTTATTAAGGATAAGATCAAAGGGCAGAAGGATGAAATTAAAACATTAGATCTAAGTAAGGATAATATCAAAGATAAAGTTGAGATGCAAACTAACTTTATTGAAGAATTGGAAAAGATAGGTAAGGGAAGAATAGAAGAAAATAAAAAGAAGATGAGAAGTATAGGTGATGAGGTTTGTGTTTTAATAAATCAAAATGAACATGATAATGATAAGGTGTATGGTTTAAATGAAGAGCAGAAAAATTTAACTGGTGCTTCTGAAAAGTTAAAGAAACTAAACACTCTTAAAGGTAAAATTACTCAAAAAGTATCTACAATTACCAAAGAACATAAGTTTTTTACTGAACATACGGTATGTCCTACTTGTAGTCAGAATATAGAAGAAGAGTTCCGTGTAAATAGAATTACTGATGCTCAAACTAAAGCAACGGAGTTGCAAACTGGTTACAGGGAACTGGAAGAAGCAATTCAAAAAGAAGAGGAAAGAGAGCATCAGTTTACCAAATTATCAAAGGAGATTACTAAACTCAACAATGGCATTTCTAAGAATCATACTCTCATCTCTGGATTCAACAGACAGATCAGGGATTTGGAATCGGAAATTCAGAGACTTACCGATCAGCATGCAAACAGAAATACTGAGCAAGAAAAGTTAGCAGAGTTTAATCAAAACCTCCAAGAAGTATTTAAAAAATTAGCAGATAAGAAAGAAGAAGTTATGTATCATGACTTCGCATATTCTCTGTTAAAGGATGATGGAGTAAAGACAAAAATAATTAAGAAGTACCTTCCTCTTATCAATCAGCAAGTAAATCGTTTCTTGCAGATGATGGATTTCTATATCAATTTTAAACTTGATGAGGAGTTTAGTGAAACTATTGAATCTCCAATTCACGAGAAGTTTTCTTATGCTTCTTTTTCTGAAGGAGAGAAGATGAGAATTGACCTTGCACTTTTATTCACTTGGAGAGAAGTTGCTAGGGTTAAGAACTCTGTCAATACTAATCTCTTAATTATGGATGAGATCTTTGATAGTTCTCTTGATGGGTTTGGCACAGATGAGTTCCTTAAAATCATTCGTTTTGTAATCAAGGATGCTAATGTATTTGTTATATCCCATAAAGCAGATCTACAAGATAAATTTAATAGTGTAATTAGATTTGAGAAAGTTAAAGGTTTCTCAAGAATGATTTTATAAATAGATAAAGATAATTTTTCTAGTATATTTGAAATGGCCACTTATCATATTAAAGTTACGACTAATCTTCCAGGTGCTGAAACTATGTACTGGCAAGAAGAACATCAGAATTGGACAATAGATTCTAGCAATTGTACGGTATATACTTCTAAAGCAAAGGTAGATACTGGAATATCTTTACTTCCTGAAGAAGGTTTTTCTGCTAGTGGCATTACTACTGCAGTTAAACTATCTTAGTGCTATAATGGGAGGATGAATACTCCAAACTGGCAGCATCACTCTAAGAAGGATGCCAAACGAAAACTTAAACCACAGGCACTACGTGCTGCAAGAGAAAGACGCAGACAGTTGATAAAGCGTCTACTGAACCCCACCAAGCGTGGGGTTTCTTCGTATAATAGGTACATCAGAAAAAAAGACCTATGTTGGTTAAGCACGAAATCAAATCACAACTAGCAAAACTCCTTGCTACAGAAGATTTAATTGTTGAGAATAAAAAAGTAGAAACTGCTGAGTTCAATGTTCATACTCGTGTATTAACTCTTCCAAGATGGGAGAAAGCAAGTAATAATGTATATGATTCTTTAGTTGCCCACGAAGTAGGACACGCTCTTTTTACCCCTGATGTGGATTGGAGAGAAACTCATAATATTCCTCATGTATTTGTAAATGTATGCGAGGATGTTAGAATTGAGAAGTTGATGAGAAGAAAGTATGCAGGAATTGCAAAAACCTTCTATAATGGATACCACGAACTAAGTGATAATGATTTCTTTGACCTTGCTGATAAAGATATTTCTGACCTTAATCTTGCTGATAGGATTAATATATACAATAAAATTGGGAGCTTCGTTGATGTATCTTTTTCAGATGCTGAGAAGAAGATTCTATCGTTAGTAGAAAGTTGTGAAAC
>VTLG01011888.1_pt1 | contig 12496 bp, 16 predicted proteins | sample 4694571 | NCBI WGS metagenome assembly VTLG01 (sample SAMN12604809, study PRJNA352737) | marine metagenome | biome: ENVO:00000447; feature: ENVO:00000209|ENVO:00000569|ENVO:01000036; material: ENVO:00002151; isolation source: viral sequences binned using virsorter ... | reverse complement strand
TCATGCCACCAAACATTCCATAGCCACCATATCCACCATAAGGTGACATACCAAACATACCTAATCCACCAAAAGGCGATCTTCCAAATCCACCCATAAAAGGCGATCTTCCAAATCCACCCATAAGATTTCTCATGAACTGTGATCTACGTAAATCATCTTCTGAAGGAACTTTAGGTTGATCGAATTGAAAAGGTTGTTGTTCAGGTAATGCTTGACTTTCGTCAAAATCGGCTGGTTTTGATCTATCTGTTAAAAATTTATCATAAGCGTGTTTATATCTATTAAAGTCAGATGATCCTCCATACCCTCCTGTAAAAGGATTATACCTCATATCCATTGTTGACATACCTGAATAATTTCCAACATCTTTATAAAAAGGAGAATCACGAAACTCATCCATAAATTCATACGTTGTGGATTGTGGTAAACCCATCAACTTTTCTTGCATATATCGAGTCATTTACCATTCTCCTTTGAACGAGTGAAAGCAGTCGTTCCCATGAAAGTTGCAACGATACCTAAATTTGCCACAACATACGTTGAAAGTAAAGCAGTAACCATTTCAACTCTTGCATCTGGTATTGCTGGTGACATGACCAACACTATTAAAATGATTGATGATACAGATGATACCCAGCAAAGCATACGTTGTTGATCTTGCATCTTATCAGAGTTCTCAAGACGTATCATATGCTCAGATCGTGAAAGCTCCTCGTCACTTACAATTCCGTCACCATCTAAGTCAAATTGTTCGTATTGACTGCCTTTTTGTAATTTCTTGCTCATTTAAAACTGTCCTTTATGCTTTTTATTACGTTTTTAAGCGTAAATGGTTTCTCATTAGGTCGATATTTACACCTTATCTCTCTTGGACATTCACCTGCACCAATCGGTACAAATTCATTCCATTGTGTGTAATTTGCTCCAACATAAACACAAACTCTTGTTTTATTTTCTAACAGTTGTTTTGCTAAACGGCAAGTTGTAGTTTCTTTATCTCTTGCAAATACTACAATTGCTAAAATAGAAAAAACACATAAAAACAAAAGAAAGTAATATATTAAATTATACAACATAATCATCACGCAACGCTCTTTGTAATAATCCAAAGCATCCAACCAAGAGCAGAAAAACCTATTAAACCTGCAATTCCCATAATAGTATAATCACGTATCATACGTTGTTGTTCTTGTTTAGCATATACAGCTTCTTGTCGTGCTTTCCTTATACGACCCTCTTCTTTCAACAAGTTCTCCCAACCAGATAAACCATAATGTCCTACAATCCAGTTTTTTAATTCTTCTCTTTGTTTTTGAACTTTTAATTTTGCACTATATGATTTCATAGCAACTTCTTCTACAGAACCATTGAATAGTTTATCAAATGTAGAAGGACTACTTGATTGTTTGTTTATATTATCAATGTCAGAAACAGCACCCATCCATTTTCCCAAAGTTTCCGACATTTCTTCTATATCCTTGCCGTGTTGGATAAGTTTTTTAACCTGTGAGTATGCTGTGCTTGCGGCACTAACAGCCGCTCCTAATGTGATGGGATCAATCATTTAAAAATACTTTGTTTGTTTTACTTTACTTACTATTCCCCCTTTGTTAAAACGAAAACCCTTTTGTCCAGTAAAAGGTTCTACGACATAATCTTTTTTATTTTTTCTATTATATTTTGCATTTTCAGACAATCTACGCATAGCTGCTCTTTGTGCTGGTGTCATACCCTCAAAAAATTTAATCGACTCTTCTATAGTCGGAAATCCTTTTCTGCGATCTGCCATTTAGAATGTGCCTTTATACCTCTTTCCTGTCATCTGTGATGATGTACCACCCTTAACAAGACCACCTTGTTTTTTTCCAAGAACTTGTAAAACAGTTTTTTTCATTTCTTTACCAGCTTTTCTTTTTTTACGTTTTTTTTCTTTATCAAGGTAATATTTATTTAGATCATCTCGTTGCATTTTTTGTAGTTTTTTTCTTTCTTCTTTAGGAAACGTCATATTATGTAAAGATTGAATAGCATTTGCAGCTAATCTTTTAAAATTACCTGTTAAAGAACCTGTAAATTTTGTAGGATCAATTTCACCACCTTTTGCCATAAAGCCCATCTTGTTACGAACTTCAGTTGGTAGTTTGCCTAAACCTTTGTTACCTTCAGGAACTGACTTTAGATTTTTTCCCATTTGACTCTCCTTTTTTCTTTTTCTTTACCTTTGGTTTTGTAACTTTAGGTGTAGCTTTTACCTCACCACTGTCAATTACTTTCTCTACTTCAGGTTCTTTTACTTCGTGAAACACTGGTTCAGGATTATTAGCTTTCTCTTTAGCCTTTCTTCTCTCAACCTTTTTTTCTTTTTCTACTTGATATATTTTTTCTCTAATTGAACTAACCACTTTGATTTCTCCTATTGATGTTAGCACTCGCAATATCTCTTTGAGCTTGGATTCTATCCTCTGCAATACGTGTTTTATCATTTAACGCCTCTTCTGAAATGTCAATTCTTTGTTGATCTACAAGTCTTTGATTTCTTTCTTTTTCTTTATCAAGTTCTTGTTTCTTCTCAAACTCTTCAGCTTTTCTTTCTATATCTTGTCCTCTAAGAGCAAGTTCTTGTTTTCTAATTGTAACTAATGGGTCTTCAGATGATGCAGGTGAAACAGTTTGTGCATACTTCTCTGTTAATTCACCAATAATCTCAGCTGCTCTGTTTTGAACATCATTTTGCATCTGTTGTTGCATCTGAGGATTTTGTTGCATCATCATTTGTTGTTCTGGTGGTATGTTAGCCATAATCTCTTGTTGTGCCATAGCTTCTGCCATCATACCAATATGTTCCTGTATATGACCCTGTAATGTCATAGCAATACTTGCATTGATTTGAGCTGCACTTGTTGAAAAAATAGCTAAATGTGCTTCAATATGTGCTGAATGATTTTGTTGTGGAAACGCTTGTAATCGACCACCTCTCATTGCTTCTTGATTCTCTTTTGCAGGATTAACAGGCATAGGCTGTGGAGGAGGTGGCAACATCTGGTCAATGTTCGACACACCTAGTGCTTCATACATCTTACGATATGCTTGATATAACCCTTGAGGTCCACCATGCACCTCTGGATTACTCTGAACTAACTGTAACTGTGTTTGTGCCAATGCAATCCTCTGTGACATAGAAAAAATGTTCGGGTCACTAACAGGCATAACATCTATACGACCATCAAAATCTGTTTGTTTAATTGTTGGTGGAGCACCAGAAATCATGTAAGGATATGGTGCTGGATTCATAGCAAATACTTTTGCTAACAACTTAAACTCTTGTTTTTGTGCATAATGCAGACGTTTATGGATTGCACTCATAACCTTTGTACCACGTTCCATAACAGCCATTGTTGTACCAACAGGAGTTTGTCCTGACATCTCGCCTATCTTTTGGTCAGCAGCAGAAGCAAAACGTCTACCAGAGTCTATCAATGCACCCAAAAGGTTATATAAAGTGCCTGACGGCTCTTTAAACGGCAATGGCATCAATGATTGTCTTATATCTCCACCTGCACTATCAATATCTCTGAACTCACCAGGTGCTAAAGGTGTATCTTCATCTCTTATTCTTGCACCTCTAGCTTTAAATCCAGCAGGTAAATTACTCAATGTTCCTGCATCAATTAACTGTCTTAACAAAGATGTTGATGCTTTAGAAAGACCACCCATCATATGTGTCAAACCAAATCCATAGAAACCTAGACCTGGCAAGAACTTATAATGAACAAAATACTGTTTCTTCATCATCAACGGATCATTTTGGTCATAATTCCTACGGACAGCCAAAATTTCTCCTGTTTTTTCTAATATAGAAACAATGTATGGCAGTTTTAAACCACTTGGTTCACCCTGCTCATTCATGTCTTCAAAACCTTCTATGTCAAGGTTTGTATGTATTTCATAAATAACAATCTCTTCTTGCTCATTAGAATTGTATATACCATCAGCTTTATCTATCTCTTCCTGTATATCAGAATATTCACTAGATCCTGTTCCATAAGAAGGTAAATCTGTTTCTTTGTAAAAACCTGATAATTGCATTTTTAAAACATCATTTTTACTCATTTTAACAACATGAGTAATACGTGATGCAGTCAGTAAATCTGTTGCAGAATAGGGAACAACTATATCTTCAGCGTGAACAAATTTACTGACAGCTCTTTGAAGTAAAGGATCAAAATAAATCTTTTTAAATGTTGAACCTACTATTGGTAAATAAAATAACATCTGGTCAAGTTCTGGATCAAACTCTTCCATAACATGTGTTATTTCATAATTCATATAATTTTTAACACGTTCTGCTTGTGCAACAACAGCAGGATTTTCATCTCCTACAATATTAACCCTTACAGGACCTCCTGATGGTAGTAATTCTCTGTAAGCCTGTGCTTGAAACTGTGTAATACTCTCAGACAACAATGGATGTACAATACCAGACGCACCTTCAAAAGGCTCACTTCTATCCTCATACTTGATACCAAGTAACTCAATACCAGACTTATATGTTTTCTCCCACTCTTCACGAGAGGTCATGTCATCTTTAACAGAAGATGTTAAATCAGTAGATATTTTACCAAGTTCATCTTCTTCTATAAAATCTGCAAGATTAGCATCAAAAGGTATTTGTTCTTTTGGCATCATTTCTTCTTGTGGCAACTCTCCAATCAATGCACTACCATCTTCCATCTGTGCAATGCCAGGCTGTTGTGGTAATTCTACAATATCGACAGGTGTGTCAGTAACCTCTGGTGTAAGTTCTATCGGTCCACCTGGTCCGAGTGGTTCTGCCATTAGAAATGTCCTTTAAACTTTGATTTAGTATTAGCTACAATGCCGCCTTTGTTAAATCCTATACTGATACCCATATCTAATAAATCAAATAAGCTACGTTTTTTTGGTCTTCTTGGTCTTCTTTTTCTTTTAAAAGGTGCTACACTTCTAAAACCACCTTTAACAGAATCTAGTTCTGCTTTAAATGGTGGAGTTAAATCTATTTTAAAACCTTTAGTACCCATTAGTAATACTCCCTTTTCTCTCGGTAATATTCATCATCTTCATAATCATTTGGAGTCATGATAAACCCTCCTTGACGAAAACGCAAGATAGCTTGTGTCATACTATCAGCTAAATCGTCATGTTCTCCATTTGGAAACGCTGCACATTCTTCTACAACCTCATCTGCAAAACGCTTCTCAGGTCGCCAAACCATGCCACTTTCAAAGACAGGAGCACAAGCGTTCATACGTGTAAACTTGTCTGCACCTCTACTTGGTGTAAAAGGTGTCACGGGAATACCCATACGTCTTAGCTCATGTGTCAATGGCGTACCTGTTGCTTTTTGTTCTATTAAAATCATATCAGGATCGTACTCTTTATACAATCTATAAGCATTATCTTTTAATTCTGGGAAATCCCAACGTCCTCTTTCTGCATCAAGAAGTATAATCGCTTCTCCTTCTCCATCAACAGGTTCAAAGATTCCCCAAGTCGTAATTGCAGAAAAGTCAGCCCTTTCTGATTTACTATATGCCGTATCATAGGATTGTATGATATAACTAACTTGTGGTGGATCATCATTCTCCCAGATGTTCCACCACTCCCTTTTGATAATTGCACCTTCTTCAGCAGTAGGATTCTGCAAATACTGTGCGTTCCATTTGGCTACAGGAATTGATGATTTAACTGCTTCTAACTCTTCTCTCTTCCAGTATTCGGGCCAAAGTACATTGTCTGTATCGGGAAATATGGCAGGAAACTCTACAACTTCCCAATTGTCTGCTCCACCCTCTGCCTGCTTCTTCAGAACTTTAGCTGTCAGGTCACGAACACTCCATCGTGTCATCACAATAATAATAGAACCACCAGGCTGAAGTCTTTGTCTCGGACCTGAGGTATACCATTCGTATATGTTATCCAACATAGTCGGATTAAGTGCATCTTGTTCAGAAACAGGATCATCAATGATAAGAAGATCAGCACCACGTCCTGCTAACGCACCACCTACACCAACAGCGTAGTATTCACCACCTTTATTTGTAGACCAACGACCAGATGCTTTGGCATCAGATGCTAACGACACATCAGGAAATATGTCAGAGAACTCTGGTGAATCAATCAAGTTCTTAACCTTACGACCAAAACCTACAGCCAACTCAGATGTGTGTGTCGCCTGTATAATCTTGCTTGTCGGCTTACGACCCATCAACCAAGCAGGAAACAAATAACTTGCAAACTCAGATTTGGTGTGTCGTGGTGGCATATTGACAATCAAACGATTTGATTTGCCATCTGCGACATTCTGTAACTTCTCTGCATATATCTTATGATGACGACCCTCAATAAATGAAGACCAGATATGTTTTACAAAATCAATAAAGTTATTTTGAAAAGCATCTCTATTATCTAACTCATTTAATCTAGTGACTATCTCACCTAGCTTGGTCATCTCATCATCAGTAAGATAGTCAGTTGGTATGTTGAAATTACTCTTCATTATACAAATTATCAAAAATCTTGTTTACATCTAATGTGTAGTCTAAATCAGACTTTGAATAATGTACATGCTGTGATGGTCTGAAATCTGGTGCACCCTCGCCTGTTTCAAACCACGCTGGATGTGTCACACGCACTCTGTTGTTAGGCAAAGCTACAAGATTACCTGTCCACTCACCAGCATCAAGCAAATACATCACATGACTCTGCTTGTGCTGTGCAGGATCATCAGCAATCTCACTCTCAGTATAGTCAACTGTAAATAAATATTTCGCTGGATACATCTCGCCACCTATCTTTGCAAGCCAGGGGCAAGGAGTGGCTCTATCCAAAGTGTACACAGCATGATGATGCGATGAGCAGTCCCAGGGTTGAGCATCATGCGTTTGCATTGGATTAGACCACTCCTCAACTGGTATGTCTGCCATTAAACCTGTTATTGGCATCCTAGCCCACATTGCTCCCCCATGCACATTAGGACTTTTTGTTCCATCAACTTCACAGCCTGTAAAAATAACTTGAAAGCTCAGACAACGATTAGGCATAGTCGTTACAGCTATTGCCATTGCGTGTATGAACTCTCCGTGATATTTGTCGTGATTACAGGTGTACTCCCTCCTCACCCAACACTTGAAGTGAGGTATATTACTCTGTAAATACGGCATTACTTCTTTTTGCTTTTAGCCTTTACCTTCTTGATAGCCTTTTTAAGATTATTGACCTTGCCACCCATCTTCATGCCTTTAGCCATCATTTTACGTGGTGAAACCTTACCACCCATAGCGTAGCCTTTTTTCTTAACCTTGCCACCCATGTTCATCTTAACTTTACCACCTTTTTTGTAACCCTTTTTTTTCATCATTTTACCTGCTCCTTTATTGATTTGTTGAGGGATTTTTGATCTTGATATTGTCACTGTCTATAAGAATTTAAAAAATTGTCTATTGCACTGCCTAACTGATTGACAGCACCACCTTGTTGCATAGGTACAGCAGGTGCAGAAATGCTCTCTCTTAATAGTCTTTTTAATTCATCAGACATTGCACCAGAATCTATTGAAGAAAAAGGGTTGTACTCTGTCGGCATCCTAAACTGTGGATAAGGCGAGATGTTTCCTATATCAAAACCTGGCACTCTATTTGAAGGAACAACGACACTACTATAATCAGGTTGAATAGGATCAGCGACAGGTGCATCTGGAGCAGTCACCATAGGTGGTGCAGGAGTTATTGCATCAGTGGGTGGCATCATTCCAGCAATCATGTCACGCAGTCTCTGCTCTTCTTCTAGTTTTCTCTGTGCAGAGTCTTGGTCTTTTAATCTGTCTCTTGCTAACCTTGATTGCATACTGTCATCTTTTAAAGTCTGTTGTGTTGTGTAGTATAAATCGTAAGGGTCTTTTCCAAAAACACTCTTACCTATTTTATTAACAATAGGTGCAAAAACACTTTCTTGAGATTTTAAAAACGCATCGTATACAGGTCCTGTGCTTTCAATTTCTTTGCCATCTATAAAAGATATATCCTCATCTCTTCTTAAATCATCATCAGAATCATCACGACCACTGACGTTACCACTTATGTTACTAGAAAAATTATCAGCTGCAGACTTAATTCTATCTGCTGAACCACCTCTAAAAAATCCTTGAACAATGCCACCAGTGTTGAATGAATCAACACCTTGTCCTGAAGATGCTGTAAATTCATTCAATCCAGATTTTGGAAATAAAAATTTTAATAATTTTGCTAACCCTGTCAACTTACTAATTTTAGGAACTTCATCTGTAACTAAATCCATTTCCCCAAATCTATCTATAAGTGGAATTATGTCAAAAACATCAACATCAGGTCCTGATGTTTTCTCACCCTCTGTAATCATTCTTGCTATTGTGTCCATTTCTTCAGGGGAAACAGTGGGTCTAGGATCTACAGTACCTAAATCATCTATGTCTCTTATATCACTATATATAGCTGCATCTCTTAACTCTTCAGGATCATCATAACCTTCTATTAACTTAGCAACATTTAATTTAGGTTTTACAAAAGGTTTCATAAGTTTTTCAAAAGTTAAAGACTGATCTGGTCCTTCCTCGTCAAAATAACTAAAAGGATCAATATCACCCACTGTATCTCTTCTAGGCTTTGAAACAGGCAATTCAATATCACTGAATTTAGGTTTTGAAACAGGCAACTGTATAACAGGTTTTGTTGTTGGAAGTTGAATTTCAGGCTTTGGTGTTGGAAGTGAAATTATAGACTCTTCAGGTTCAATAGTCGTTGTTGTATAGTCAGGAACACCTTTTAATGAGTCATCTATAATCGCAGACTCAGGTTTATCTGCATAACCAATGAATTTTGCTATTTCTTCTTCTATTTTCGGTTCTGGCTGATTTGCTTTCGCCATAGCTGCCTGTGCCATCTCATCAACCATGTCACGAGACATAATCTGTGATACCATACGTCCTTTGTCCTCATCAAAGACAGGTCTAGTCCTTATTTTACCAGAATCATCAGTGGAAATAACAAAACCACCCTCATTCATGTACATCGGATCAAAAACATCAACCATACCACCCATATTCATCATCATTGGTGGTTGTTGTGGCATCATAGGTGGTTGCATGCCCTGTGGAGGCATAGGAGGCATAGGTGGCATACCCATACCCTGACCTGGTGGCATCATCGGTAGTTGTGGAGGCTGTGGCGGCACAGTATTTGCCGACATACCCTCTAAATATCCTGTAAATTTTGCTCTTTTAACAGGATCTATATCGCTGTTAAGAGAATTTGTACCAGAAGGAGCCGCTTGAGGAGCTACTCCCTTTTGTTGTGGCATACCACCAAAAAATGAGTTCGTCATAGGGTACCTTAAAACAAGTTTTTTTAAAAAACTACACTATCTTTTTACTTTTGACAACACCATATCAAATTCTTTTAGTGTCTGGTTCAAAATCCTCCTCACATGATCACTCTGACTACCCTCAATTGGCTCGTCTAACGCCTTTTCTACAGCATTACGTAGCTTTACTACTCTGTCATATTCAAATTGTGACAGTTTTTCCATCTCTTGACGTGTTTCTTGTGATAGTTGACTCAGATATTTCATTGCGTACTCCATAGGCTTCGATATTGGGGTTCTTCCGTTCTCATAGTATCTATACATTCTAGCACTTATGCCTAAAACTTCAGCCATTTTCGCCTGTGTTTTACCTATTTTTGTACGCACATTACGTAAGTCAGAAGAACACCAATCGCTGTATGCAAGTTTTTTATTATTTTGCATCTTCAACTTCTCTAAGAATACCCAAAGCCATCAAATCTTCTGTAAATGATTCGGCAGAATCAAAACGAATTGGTTTACCACAATACATACTGAACATTTCTGCTGAAGATCGTAAAAAATCCTCGCCTGTCGAGTTGTCGTAGCGTGGCATAGACTCTAACTTGTCTAATACCTTTGATGGACTGTCTGCCTCAAAGCGAATGACTTCCCCACAATTTAGTTCATAATTTTTTTTTAAAAATTTTTTCATGCCTACCTCCTTTTCTTTATATGTGAACATTAATTATGAAACATAGTTCCTCAGATGTCAAGAAGTTTCTGGTCGTTTGTGGAAAACTCTACTAAGTTTCGCCTAAAAAAATTTTATATATAAATGGTATGTTGGGTATACAGTCCTTCCCGATCCCGTTCCCGAATACAACCCATAGGGTACCTTAAAAACCCTACAATTGTTCGGGTTTTAAAGCCCGTGAGCTGAGTAAAAATCATTTTATGGTAGTAACATACATAAAAAAAAATGGACAGTAATTTACTGTCCATTTGAACTTTTAGTTTTTGTTAAACTTATCTGGTTCTAGATTGTATTAGATATAAATTCCATTCAATTAAATCTGAAGGCATATTATCAAGAACATCATAGTTGGTATTTACAATTTGAATTGTTGGCATTACATCATCAGAATTCTCAATGATAGTTTTATTAAAACTATGCAATATCTGATACCTGCAATATATTTGACCATCACCATAAACATTGCCATTTGCTTGTTGTGTATGAGTGACAATTGCACCTTGCCCGTATGCTCTTCTAAGTTCTGAAATTCTTGATCTTATATTTTGATCACCTGCACTTGTGACACTCATAATTTCTTCAATTGTTGAGCCTTGTCCATCATTGTGATTTCTGCACATATCATAAACCCTTGCAACAAATGATCTGCCATTGCCATGTCTTTCTGGTGTACTTGTTTCAATTGTTCGGGTTGTTGTGTTATCTGGTGCAACAAATGTTGACCAATCACATCTGTTGAATGATTGGTTGTATAAATGTTGAATAAATCTAAACCAATTTAAAAGTTTTAAACCAGATAATGTGCTTGCACCTTGTCTAAATTCTAAAGTTTTTTTACTTACTAATGGTGCACAATTAATTGCTTTCTGTTTTGTTAAGCCTGCATTGGTTAAACATGATATTGTCGTTGCCATATTAACTTCTTGTCCTGCATTTGTATCAACATTTGAAAACGCATTAATTGGTTTTGCCCAATTATGGTTTCTTCTGCTTTCTGGTAATGTTGATGAAATGTAATTTTGGTATTTTGAATAAGCAACAACTACATCTTTTATTATTTGAAATGGCAGTATTTTAGATAACTGATTATTTGGTGCAATGTATTTCATTGAACTGACACTACAATTTAAACCAGATAATTCACTATTAATTTTAGTTTTAAAATATGCTATTTGTTTTTGGTTAAATTCAACAGCACTACCTATAGCTGTCATTATACCAATGTGAATATGACCACCGCAATTTTTACGAACAATTGCACCAGTGCTTGCGATAACGTCAAGAACTGGTTTAAAAAACATTTCAACAGATATTTGATTTATTACTAATGGTGGAAAGATTATTTCTGCATCAACATTTGAACTGCCATCTGTCACCACATAAACATAATTTAAATTTGCATTTTTTAAAGCACGCCTAATTATGTCTGGTGATATGTAGTTACCACGTGGTGATCCAACTTCACATTCATAACCACCAATTAGATTGTTTAGATTGTATTCGTTTGTGTTTGTGTTTGTCTGTGTCATTTGTTTTTACCTTTTCTTTTGTTTAATTAATAATGATCTTTTATACATCTATGCGAATTTTTCTGTCAATACCCAGAATATAAAAAAATGTATATTTCATGTATTTTTATGCATTTTTATTGTTTGCAGCATATATTTGTGACATATATATCACACAATTGTTCTGTTTTTTTCATGTAAATTTATTTATTTTTGTTCCTGTTTCGTTCCTGTTTTTTATCTATTTTATACAGAGAGTATAAACATTGATATGCTCCAGCAATTGATGCTGGATTTGTTCAGCCCGACCCGACCCGATCCCCGAACCCGAATCCCGATTCCGAACAATACCCCCCGACTCCCCGAAGGATCTTGAGCCTCCTTCAGAACAATTGTTCGGGATGTGGAAATCCAGCCAGTTGGCAGACACAAAAAAACCCCCAGCTAGAAGCTGGAGGCTTTACCCGAACAATTTATCGTATTATAGCCACCTGTGTTTGAGATTGTAACCCTCACCAAACAGAGCATAGCTTAAATTGTGTACAACATGGTATCCCATGTCCATGCCACAACCACGAACAACAATTGAATCCCAATGTTTATTAGGCTTATAACCTAATTTCTCTATAATCGTATTTGTAAGATATAGAGGGGAGTTATCACGAATAACAAAAAATTTAATATGCCTTGTCATTCCACTTTTTGAAACGTGTAATGTTGTTGTGAATACTGTTTCATCTTTTTTAAGTTCTACTGTCATTTTTCTAACCTTTCTAGTTTAATAATTAATTTATGTTCCCATATTATCCCATAATATAATATAAATCAATACACTTTTTTATTTTTTTTAACTTTTTTTTTTGCTGGTCTTGCT
>VTLG01009086.1_pt1 | contig 12497 bp, 10 predicted proteins | sample 4694571 | NCBI WGS metagenome assembly VTLG01 (sample SAMN12604809, study PRJNA352737) | marine metagenome | biome: ENVO:00000447; feature: ENVO:00000209|ENVO:00000569|ENVO:01000036; material: ENVO:00002151; isolation source: viral sequences binned using virsorter ... | reverse complement strand
TTAGCTAATGAAAATTAAGCCTCTTAAGCATTGTCGATTATCCCAGATGAAATTCTTCTACTGGGATCCTAAAGACGATCCAAGAGAACCAGAATATTGGGAGACCCGTAATGGGTCTCCTTTTTTAGTCCATAGTTAATCCAGAGTAGGAATTACCAACAGATATTGAACCACCTTGTCTTTGACGATTTTGATATACTTCTACAAATTGTTCTATGTATGATGGTCTAATCATTTGTATCTTTTCTTTTTCAGCGTTCAAATCAGCTTCATATTGGTAATTGGTTATGGATACAACTGGGTTAGCAGTAATAGTAGTAGAACCATCGAAATATGATATTTGGAAATTTGATGGTACTATTTTTCCTGCAGGGCATATAATATTTTCATTAGTATCCTTGACTTCTATGGTTACATAATGCTTAGTTGCCATTGGATTATCATACTTAGCATAAACAAATTCGTTTAACTGCTTAGTTGATCTTGGCCATTGTTCATAGACGTTAACGATATCATTAATTACGAGTATAGTCCAGTTATAAAAACTATTGTTATAATATTTTAATGCTAGATCTTCTGGTTTTTCACCGTTTCTAACGGTATGTTCAGTAAATATAGACATGGAAGTCTTCCATTGATTTAAGACTTCACCACGTCTCCATAAATTTTTCGCACGAATTAGATTAGGGTCAGTTGGACTGACACTAATATTATACATTAATTCTGGTAGAGTTCTTAGCATTAGTATGAGTAGTAACCGTCTTTGAATTTTTCCTCAGCATATCCACTTCCTGCTGGTTGAGCACCAGCACCAGCCCAGTCAAATATTCCTGTTCCCATATCATCAGCTGAGTCACCTACTGCTCTAGTATTTTGCATACTTTCTATTTGTCCAAAGTCACCCTTGGTGAGAGCAGTTAGTTCTGTGAATCTTAGATTCAGTGTTACCAATGGGAATGCACCATCAAAGGTAGTTGATAATTGGTTCATAGGAGTTGTATTAACTCTGAGATTAGTTAACGCACATAATTTTGTTCTTGGCATCATTGGATGCCTTTTAACTTTCTTATTGCCTTTGGCATCCATACTGACAAACTTAGGTACAAGTTCAAACACATCTGGAAACTTTAATAGTACTGCAGCACCTGATCCTTGAAGTGTTCCTGGATGCATAGCAACCTTAAACCATTGAATAATTTTTTCAATGGTTGCTGCTTCACCAGAATTTCTAGAAGCCATTTGAAATGTCATATCAAAGCTCCTGAAGTCCATCTTCTTAAAGAACTGCATAGCGTTTTCATTTGGTGCTAGACCAGCTAATCCAACTAAATTTCTTAAGCTTGCTTCAGTCCCAGTTTGGAATGGATCAATTGCTGAATTAATTGCTGCACCAGCTGCACCTACGGGATCAGATTTATTTTTGTCTGTATTTTTTCCTGCCTGACTTGTCATCCAGTTCGCTACAAGACCTGCACTACCAATTGCTGCAACTGCTGCCATACCACCTGCAGGATTTTCTGATAGTAGAGCTAATGTTCCCAACTTAAATGTGTTATTCCAATCTGCTCCATATTCATATTGGAATTCATTAGGAAGTGCAAGATTACATTGTTTGTAGTCTAATCCTGCTTTATACTTATTAAATGCTTCTTTTCTTCTTTGATGTGCTTGCCACTGTGCCTTAGCATTTTCATTTGCTGCACCATCTTCACCTTCTCCTATAATATCTTCAAAGGTTAGTGGAACGGGTTCATCAAGTTGGACGGCTTCATCTGATACATCCATATCAGTGGTCCATTCTGTTAATCCTTTATATTCTTTAGTTAAACCTTCTTCTTTTATTTTATTTTCCCAAGATTGTCTAAATCCTTTTTCGTAATCGTCTATTAAGTTTCTTCCATTAGATAGTCCAGGAACCGCTTTGTCAAGACCACCAATAAAACCTTTAGTTAGATTGGCAAAATTTGTATCCTGTATAGAAGCTGAGGCATCATTATAATTTTTCATCTGAGTTGCCTGAGCATCATCATAACTCCATCTTTTTATTTGGAGATATGATGCATACCCAATATCACTGATATTAGATGGATAACTATAGGCGGTTTTTTTGCTCATCTATTTCTATGAAATTTTTCAATGGGTAGTTGGCTTAATAGTTGCACTTCGCTCTCTCTAATTTCAAAGAAAATAGCATCAGCTCTTTTCGGTATATAATAATGTAAGGTGGACGCAGGAAACTTTTTATTATTTATCGCACTTAATCGAGCGTTTGTATTGATATAATGGATATTTGCTCCTAACATGTTCTCTTTTTTGACTTCTAAGAAATGTATTAGGGGGAATTGATCCCATTGTTTCAATTGATCTTTAAATTTTGGGTCATATTCAAAGAGATACCACTTACCTTCTTCTGGTTCATCTGTGGCTTCATCGAATAATTTATTGAATATTTCGTTTCGTAGTTTAGTTTTGGTTATCTTATTACCTTTTAAACTTTCTATTAGGACATCAAACCTTGAGCTCTCTTTCTGTGATGATTTTGAACTTCCAAAGCCTGTCCCTGCAGTACTCTTCCGCTGCTTCCCACTTTGCTGTGTTTGTGGCATAAGTCATTACCTCCGTGACATACGCTTTTGTTTTGCGTTTTTGAGGTTTCGGACCATCGACTTGTCTCTTTGGTTTCACCTCAACTAAGTATGATTGGATTTTGCCATTAGTTTCTTTAACTTTCATATAGAAGTCGGGGAAGTATCTCCTCCACTTCTTAGATACTGGATCCTTATATGGAATGACGTATTCTTCACTTGACCATTCAAGGACATTTCTTGTACTATCGCAGTAGTCCATGAACTTTCGTTCCCAAAGAGATCTATATACTACGTTAGTAGGATCTCCTTTATATTTGCGATAATTTCTTACTCTGTATTTTCCTTTGTAAGTAGGCATAAATAAAGATGGTCACACCATAAGTAGTATTTATGGCAAGAGGTATACAAGAGTTCATGTCCGCTGTTGTTAAACAGGCGGGTGGTGTTTCTGCGTCTAATTTATATGAATTCGTAATTCAACCACATGCAGCGTTTGCAAATTGGTTTGATGTCAATGGTTGGCAGCTGATGTATGATGGAGCTTTTGGTAAGAATGTTTATCATATGCAACTTCTTTGTAATGAAATTCAACTTCCAGGAGTTACCTATGCTGGTGTTGATGTAAAGATGCCACATAAAGGTATTACACAAAAAATGGCAGGTGCTAAAGTATATAATGAGTTAGATATCAGTTTTATATTGGATAGTGAATCTACACCTTTAAAATTCTTCCGTAGTTGGCAAGATTTTATTATGGGTGTTGATCGTCATGCTGAATATTATTATGATGAAAATGGACCATATGATCGTGCTTATCAACAAACGTATGCACAAAGATATTATGATGAATATTGTGCTGATATAGTCATTGTAAAATTAGAAAAGACTAATTTATCAAAGAAAGATAGAAATGCTGGCCACAAATATCGTCATGGGTGGTCTGCTAGACTAGCTAAAGCATATCCATATACTGTATCATCTATTCCATATTCTGCAGGACCAGCAAGTGCTGTTAAGGTATCTGTTGGATTCTACTATGAGTATAGTCACTTGACATATATGAAAGGAAGTGCTAGTGTAAGTGGTACTTTACCTAATACACTGGCTGAAGAAGCCATTGCTAAAAATAAACCATATCTAGTTCCTGGTGGAGTGACCCAAGATGATATTACTGCTGCTTTAGTAGCAGAAAGAAATCTTACAGGAAAGAGAGACTATTCATCGTATCCTGAAGGACCACTTGACTTTTTCTAATTAACTATGCCATTACCTGAACTCGTTACGCCAGTATATACACTGACGGTGCCATCTACAAAAAAGAAAATTAAATACAGACCGTTCCTAGTTAAGGAACAAAAGGTTATGATTGTTGCAATGGAATCTCAGGATCAGCAACAGATTTTGGGAGCTATTACACAGATTTTAAAAAATTGTATACTTAGTCGTATAAAGGTTGAGGATCTTGCTCTATTTGATATTGAGTATTTGTTTCTTCAAATTCGTGCAAGATCTATTAGTGAGGAAGTGGACATCAAGGTAACTTGTCCTGATGATGGTGAAACTAAGATTGATGTTACTTTCCCAGTAGATGATATTAAGGTAAACTTTCCTAAGGAACATAGGAGTAAGTTTAAATTGGATGAAGATATTACAGTTGTGATGAAGTATCCTGATTTGGATTACTTTATTCAAGTAAATTTTTCAGACAAGACACCAGATCCTTATGACTTAGTTGCTAAATGTATTCATAAGGTATATGTCAAAGAAGATGATAGTGGAGAGTTTAGTTTTGAAGAAGCTAGAGCTTGGATTGAGACATTAACTAATGCACAATTCCAAGAGATACAAACGTTTTTTAATACTATGCCTAAGTTATCACACACTCTTAAGGTTAGAAATCCTAAGACTAAGGTTGAAAATGAAGTCGTTCTTGAGGGGTTAGGTGATTTTTTCGCATAGCCCTCTTCCATGAGGGCCTGATGACCTTCTATCAGACTAATTTTTCGTTGGTTCAACACCATAAATATAGCTTGACTGATATCGAAAATATGATTCCTTGGGAAAGGGATGTTTACGTGAATATGTTAGCTGCTCATCTTCAAAAAGAAAGAGACAGAATAGAAGAGGAAAACCGTAAACGTAAGTAATGGCTGAGGGAAATCCTATTGACATGGAGACGCTAGTTGAATCTAGTGTGGAACTTCGTGCGTCAATGGAGAAGTTCCTTGATAGTGAATTAAAATATATTGATTATTTACGAAATAGAGATAAGTTTTATATAGGAATAAAGAATGTCGGTGGTAGTGCACTACTGATGCAAGAGGAGGAGGAACAGCGAAGATTCAGTAATTGGTTAGGATTTCCACCTATCAGACCACCCCAAAAGCCTCCAAAGACACCAGTTGTAGATCCATCACCAGTTACAATACCTGTTTGGGTACTTGAACTGTTGAATGCTCTTGGATATACTCTTGAGCAATTAAATGCAATGGCCCTTGCATTAGGCATTACTCTAATAGAATTAATAAAAAGAATACTTGCAGGTGGAATGCTATCGCCAGGATATGCAGGTGTTCCAGGTGGTGAATTAATTCCAAATGTAAATATAGCTACAGCAGATGCTGTAGATGGGAAAATAAGTGTAGATGATCCAGGTGAAGTAAGAACACCATCACAAGTAAACGTATATAATGAAGAATTAGTTAAAGGCAATCTTACTGCTGAAAGTCCAGTTGATGCAGGTAGTTATAGAACTCCTCAACAACAATTGATTTATGACCAGGAATTAGCAAAAGGTAATATAGTAGAAGAGGTAACTAAAGGAGTTGTACAAGGTATAGTTGAAGTACCTGTGGAAGGTGCAACTACATCTATAGTAAAAGGACCAGAAGCAGAAACTGATCTAACTGTTGAGGGGTTAAAAGCTCTTAGTACAGCTCAAATATGGGAAATAGTTAAAGCTAATCTTAGTGATCCATGGTTATGGGCAATGATAACCGTTGGTGTTGGATTATCTGTATTAGATGGACCTGCACCATTTGGTGAAGCGGGTGGTGTTGGTCTGGTTATGTTGAGATTGACGCAAATGCTTCAAAAAGGAAAACTCATAATACCTAAGGCAGTAAAATTGGCTCCAGCATTGGGATTAGCATCTGGTGGTGTTGTTGCTAGTCCAACTCGTGCATTAATTGGTGAAGGTGGAGAAGCAGAGGTTGTTTTACCTCTAAGTAAAATTGGTGATGCACTTGAAGCAGTTTATAGAGAGGGTGGTGCAACAATGGTTGCTGCTACTCAATCTTTCCTTCGTGGTAATAGTAGTCCTGGTGCAAGGACTGTACTTACAGATGCTAAAAGACTAGAGAGTATTCTTGGAACTTCCTCATTTCAGATAGCATCTGCTAATATTCCAAATAATTTGTTCAGTGGGATAACAGAAGTAATATCAGATGAATTTAGTAGTTCTACCTCTAAATCAACATCATTCAATTTCCTTGATCTCTTTCGGAAGAAGGAGAAGAAGAAGGAGAAGAAGACAGTAGTTAAACAAGATCCTGAGAAATTGAAGAATGTTGTATATGATATGCTTTACAGGTATGAAGATATTAGAGAGGCAGCATATCAAGATACAGAAGGTATATGGACAATTGGAAAGGGTGCAACTTATATTCCTGGTTGGCTTGATATAGAGTTAGGTACAGCAAAACTTGTTGATGGGAAACTATCAACAGAAGGTAGACCTGTTAGGCAAGGTGATATTCTCAATAAAGAACAGATAATGAAATTATCTGCGGAGGATTATAATACATTCTATGATAGAACTAGTAGTCAGTTAGCTGCTGTTGGTGTTGATATCTTAGAATTGCCATTGCATGTTTCTGCTCCTCTTATATCTGCAGCTTATAACTATGGAAGTATTAATAGTGCACATGGGGGAACCAATACACCAGTTACGATAGGTGATAAAACAGTAACTTTTCCTAATTCACTTGCTGAGATGGTAGCAGCTGGGCATAAATCAGGAGATTATAGTAAGATAGCTGATCTATTTGAATATAATCTTGGTCCTCTAGATAATAAGGGCGACTTAATTAATAGAAGACGGTCAGAAGCTAATATTATTAGAACTGGTACTGATATTGGTAATTATTTTCAACTGCAAGATCTAAATTTACCATTCACTCCACCAAAGAAGGAAATTGATTTATCACCATCTACAAAATCTTCTACTCAGCTTGTTAATGAACAGCCTGTACAGTTAGCATCTAGTACTGGAGAAAAGGAGTTGATTGTTATAGATAAACCAGTACCATTTAAAGTGCCTGTTCTAGTGGAAGTGGAAAGGGAATTGGAAACCTTTGCTAAGAACATGATTATAGACGTATTCGGTAAAGGAGTACTATCATGACCGAAGGAAGACCTACCATAGAAGATCTTAACACTAATATTGGTGGACTTAAGAATTTAATTGAAGATCGTAATAAATTGATGAACTTTATGTTCAAAGAAGATCGGTATAATGATTTTCTATTAGCTGAGAAACTTCAGTCAATGGGTGATGTTGGTGGATTGAAGGTTCAACCGATCTCTGGTCGTGGTATGGATCTTAGTCCTATTAATGATTTATTGCCAAATACAATAGAACATGATGTTGCTGGTAAGATAGATCCTAAGATTGTTAGGATGCCAAGAAATCAAACTAATAGAAAAGACACAGCTAGAAATCCAAGTTCCAAGAGGAATTGGACTCAGAATTTGAACCCAATGAATTGGTTCGGCAATAATAATAACAATAAAACTAAGAAGTTGGCTAAGGGTGGATTTATTCCATCTCTTTCTGGATTTTCTCCAAAGGGAACATCTGTGAAATCACTTGAACAGAGTGGTTTTGATGATACATTCCAAAAAAATATTAGTAGTAAATTGGAAGATGATTTTGCAATTCCAGATTCTCTTAAGAGAGCATTTGGGGAAGCTATGGAACTTCCATTGAGAGCATCTGCAGCTATGATATCAGATTTGATATCAAAAATTCCTGCACAAGATTCTAATACAAAATCAATTATAAATGAAAGTCTTAGTGAGGTTGCAAATGCATTCCATTTAAGTAAGACTAATCTTACTAATGAAGTCAGTAGTTCTGACAGTTCAGAGACTACAGGTGGAAACAGTTTCGTAAATTCATTGAGTAATGTTGTTTCTTCTACCAGTTCTATACAAATTGCTGATGCTAGTCGTGGTCGTAAGAATTTAAACTTACTTAATCCATTTGATTGGCCACAAATATTGGAAGAGGGTGGTAAAGCACGTTCAGGTACACGTACTAACACTGAAGGGAATAAGTTATCTGTTCCAACTAATATATTAAATCGTAATAACACTCTCCAGCAGATGATCAATGAGATTAGTTCTACTGGTAGTACTTCTGATATGATGAATAATATACAGAGTGTTGCTCAAAACTTCTCTTCTGATAATTTAACCGCCAGTTTACCTGGAATGACTAATATTATTTCTAGTGCTAAGAGTGGTGATCAGAGTTTAACTCAACTTACAGAGATGGTTATTAATGCAACGCATAAAAATCAATTAGAAAATGTTGAAAGTATTAAAGCAAAGGCACTTGCAACAGTTCCTCAATTACCAGTACCAAAACCAATAGCTACTGCTAATCAAGGATCAGCAGATTCTATATCTAAGGTCAAAGAATCACCTTTCTTTGAGTTATATACAGCTATGTCTCAGTTCTCATGAAGAAAAGTAATTTTAAACTAAATCAATTTAAGATTGAGGTTGCTGGTAAGGCAAAGCAATTCAGTATAAATCAAGTACTCTCTATCAAGTATATTGAGGACATTAAGAGTGCTTGTATAAGAATGGAAGCACAGATAACTGATTCTGCAACTCATGTTTTGGGTGCAGTTGAGGGAATGGAACCCGTAGTCATTGAAATGGAAGATGATGTGGGGAATATGATTGCTAAGAATATGGTTGTTTATGATGTACAGGATAGACTTATTAAAGAAGGTAAGTCAAAAATAACTCTTTTGTTATGTACACCAGATTTGATAAACAATACTAGTATAAAAGTATCTAAACGTTTTGGTACGGGTGAAGGAATTGATATTGGCACAATGGTAGAAAGTGATATATTAAAAGGTACTCTTGGTACAAGTGAGAAGATTGACTTTGAAGAAAGTATGAATAAATTCTCTTTCATATCTTGCTACTGGACTCCATTTACCATAATTAAATGGCTTGCTGCTAGAGCTATTCCTAAAGGAGGTAGTGGTTCAAATGCAAGTGCAGGTTATGCTTTCTTCCAAAATAAATTTGGGTATAAATTTTGGTCATATGATAAATTAGCAAGACAAGGGTTGACTACAACTGGACCTAATAAATTTATGGTTGGGTATGTTGAAGGTGAGTTGGAAGATATGAAAGATAAACTAGCTATCGATGAAGTGAAGATTGTAAGTTCTAATGATATTTTGATGGGTATGAATTATGGAGGATATATGAGTACAGTAATGACTTTGGATTTGAAGGATATGAAATATGAGGAACATCCCTTCAATATTAATAAATATTATAGTGCTGTTGGTAGGATGAACCAATCACCTGTTCCAAAATATTTTTCGGAAATTAAAGAAGAAAATTATTCTAGAATAATGAGTAAATTATTTGATACCGCTTTGTTTACTGAAGGAACATTTACACAAGACACGACGAAGACAACATCTCAATCAGCTTTAAGGGAGAAGTTATTCTATAATAAAGCAGTTGAAGTTAATTTTATTGGAAAACTTGACTATACTGTTGGGGAAGTGGTAGAATTATTTTCACCTAGTGGTGAGAAAGATAAGAAAAAGAGAGATAAAAGCTCTGGTAAATATATTATTGGTCGAATTGAACGTGAATTTATCTCTAGAAATGATCAAATGACAACTAAGATGTTGTTATACACTGATAGTCCAGGTAATTATTGATGAGAGAAGCAGTCGCTAATTTTATTGGTAAGGACGGGTTCAACTGGTGGGTTGGGCAAGTCGAGAATGATGGTGGAAATGTTAAAGATCCAGATTATACTAATAAAGTAAAGGTTAGGATTATGGGGTACCATAATCCAAGTAAAAAAATTCTTCCTACCACAGATTTACCATGGTCTATGGTAGCAATGCCTGTTACTGCAGCTCAAAGATCGGGTATTGGTACAATTCATCAACTTGAAGTTAATTCTTGGGTGATTGGATTCTTTATGGATGGTGCATCTTCTCAGATACCTATTGTAATGGGATCTATTGGAGATGAGAACCCTGAAGGTGGATATGCATCAGCTGATGAAGAGGAAGAAGGTGATAGTGATACAGAAGAAAAACCATTTGCACAAAGAAATGCTGTTAATTATAAGGAAACCCATCATGTAGATGGTGGTAGTGGTGCACCTGGAGTTCAATCAACTCAAAGTACTAACCCTAAGACAGGAACAAAAGAGAACCCAACTATCATTCCTGCTAGAAATTTAGGTACTTTTAGAAGTGGTAATAAAATTGCTAACGCAAAAGGATCATCGGAGGCAATGACTTATGCTGATGATAAGAAGAAAGTTAGTGTTCAAATGGGGAATGGTAAATGTGGTGGTGAACCTGCTATAAAATTAGCAGCTCCTGTAAATGAACTTGTAAAATTTGTTCAGGGTCTAGATCAAAATGATGTTGGAGAATGGATTGATAAGAGAACTGGAAGATTAGTAGATCTGCAGAGTAAAATAAACAGTGTAGCAGATAGAGTTGAGAAAAAATTGAGTGGAATGACAGCCAATATTAAGGGTGTTGTCATGAGTGAGACTAATAAGCTTGTACAGAAAGGTCTTGATGCACTTAATATACCAAATCCAGACTTAGATAATGCTGTTAAGAAGCAACTTAAAGATGTTGGGGGATTGATATCCTGTTTGTTTAAAGATCTACTTAAAGATCTTGGTAGTTTCATTAAGGGTATGCTCAATGATCTTATTGCAAATGTTCTTGATGCTGCTTTATGTTTGATTGAGAATTTCCTTGGTGGCATCATGGATAAGATCATGGATAAGATCACAAAAGCATTGGATATGCTTAAGGGTGTTATTGGTTCTCTTAAAGGTTCTGCAGGTATGATTCAGAATTTAATAGCAAGGATTGGTGATTTTCTTGATTTATTCTGTGATGGTGCTTTGACATGTGCTATTGGTGGTTCTTCATTCGAGACTGGATCTGGTGTAAAATCTTTGGGTAATGAGTTGAAATCAAAGGCATTGAACATGCTTCCATTTGGTAATAAACTTCCTAAGGGTGGTGCAATCGTAGGTAATATTCTTAAGAGTGGTGCATCTGCCATGATTGGTGGTGATGGATTGAAGTATGCATTTGATGCTAAGACTGGTGTTGCTAATCTTTTATCATCTGCTGCTGGTGCAAGATCAGCTATTAAAGCTGTTGATTTCTTAACTAATGGACCATTAGAGAAGTTTGAGGGTATCAACTTCTATGATAGTGATGGTAACATGGCAAGTAGTGCTATTAATTGCTCCTCTTCCAACCGTAATAAGAAACCATGTTTCCCAGAAATGGTATGGGATAACTTACAGTCTACTACTTTAGTTAAGGCATTGCCTATTGTAGATGATATTGGTTCTATTCTTGGAGTTTTAATAAAGAATAAAGGTTCTGGAATGAACCTTGAAGCTAAAGTTCGTGCTCAATTTACATGTAGTGAACCTGAAGGTGGTGGTGCTACATTTAGACCTAATATAATTGATGGTAAATTGGAATCAATTGATGTGTTAACTTCTGGTATTGGATATGGATTTGATCCTTCTACAACATACTGTCCTAATGAGCAGTATATTATATTAGTTCCTAGATCTGAACTTTATAGTCATGTTAATGATGGAGAATTTATACAGGAAGTTAGTGATACTAGTCCTGATATTTTACAGGTAGTTGATACCGATTATAGTCAGGATTATATTTCTTTAGCAACTATTGATATATCTGATGGACCAAAAATACTTCCTGGATTACTAGTGAGAACACAGTCTGGGCATGAATTTGAATTGAACTTTACTCAAAAGTTTGCTGAGTTGGTTATACCACCTAATGCAACGGCAATTTATGCTTATTGCGGTGATCTTATACCTATTGTTGATCAAGTTAAGAAGATTAATGTTGGTAAGGGATATGTTGATCCAAGAATTGTAATTGGTGAAGGTCCAGATCAACAAGAAATTGGAAAGTATAGTGTGGATGATCAAGGAAGACTTCTAGAACCAACAATCAATAAGACTGTTCTTGGATTTGTTAAACCAAGGATAAGAGATAAAGGTGCTAAAGGATCTGGTGCAAAATTAACAACTCTTTACAATTATTCTGGACCTAGAGAGATTAATGAGAAGAATATTCTTCAACTGCAAGAATATGTCGATTGTGTAGGTCACCCAATGTTGGAGGATGAAGTATAATGTCTGATCTTAATAAGTTTTCGGGTGGATCTTCGCAGGAAAATACTGCTCCTAAGGTAAAAGTTGAGTATCCTAAGAATTATGTTCAGTCTACTTCGGCTGGTCATATATTTGAAATGAATAACACCGAAGAGGGTGAAAGGGTACGTCTTCTTAACGGAAATGGCAATTTTCTCGACCTAGATGAGAAAAATAACAACAACTTAGTTTCTTATAATGATACATATATCTTATCAGACCATAATTTAGTCATTAAAGTCGGTGAGGATGTTAAATCCGACAGAGCAGTCATTCAAATCATTGGTGATTGTAACATAACTGTCGAAGGTGACATGCACACTGAATGTGAAGGTGATCGTTATGATCAAGTAAATGGTAACTACCAAATACAGTGTGGTGGAGTATTTTCAGTT
>VTLG01006603.1_pt1 | contig 12497 bp, 19 predicted proteins | sample 4694571 | NCBI WGS metagenome assembly VTLG01 (sample SAMN12604809, study PRJNA352737) | marine metagenome | biome: ENVO:00000447; feature: ENVO:00000209|ENVO:00000569|ENVO:01000036; material: ENVO:00002151; isolation source: viral sequences binned using virsorter ... | reverse complement strand
TTAATGGTGACGGTGTTTCTATATCTGCAGATGACATCACTGCAGGTAAAGCAGCTTACTTAGTTTGTCGTGTTAACTACTTACGTCCAGCAGCAGAGGTTGCATGGAGTGATATTTCATCCTTCATTGACTTTGCTTCTCAAGTAGGTGGAACAGACTCATAATTCATATTTTTAGAATTAGTAGAAAGAGCGAGTCTTTATGGCTCGCTTTTTCATTGTCAAGAAAAATTTATTGAGTTATTCTAAATAAAGAAGGATTTTTTAAAATTATGTTGTATCAACACAAAATTACTGGAGGCATAGTAGAAAAGATATCTCAACATGGAGAAGGAGTCTCTATGGTTGTTAATGCTAATGATGAGACTGAATATGTAAATGATGAAGATTTAATTCCCTGTGTAGGAGCTACTAGTGAAAAAATAAAAACAGAAGAAAGATTAAAAGCAGAATTAAATGCAACTGGAGATAAAGAAGCGAAAGTATCTAATAGAGAGACTTTTCCTGTTGATACTAGAATAAATATTAATACAGCAGGTGCCAGACAAATAGCAGATGCCTTACCTGGCGTAGGTTTAAAAACTGCTAGAGATATAAAAGATTTACAAACTACTCTTTCAGGAGAAAGATTTACAAAGTTAGAACAGTTAAGAGGTATTAAGAGAATAGATTGGGATGAGATATTTAAAGAAAACTTAGTGAGAGTAGACTAGTAACAGGTAAATTTTACTTGTTTGAATGAAGCTTGATACCTTTTTACAATCAAAAGTACGTTGGCATTTAGGTTATAACTTAACTTCAATACCTGCTGGTGATCAGGCTAGGCTTGAAGAAGCACTAAATAATGTACAAGACTCTTTTTGGGTTAGTAAAATCGTTGAACAGTTAGGTCGTTGTGACGAGGCTGAAAAGCGTACAGACATGACTGGAAGTATTAACAATGATACTATTCCAAGAAACAGAATTGAGAGTATAGCTGGTGACGTTGATAGAACAGTTGCAACTTCAGATTTTCGTGAAACTTTAAAAACTTGGACAGAAATTTATATTTATGAGACTGATAGATTAGCAATGCATCTATACGTTCCTAATTATAGAAATCCAGCTCAGGCTAGATATAGATTTAATAGAGAGGGTGCAGAATTTATTCAAGCTCTACCTGGACCTGCTGATGTAGCTGTAGGAACAAGATTACTTCTTGAAGTTAGTCATAGATAAAAATGGTTTTACCTTCTACTAAACTTGGGTATACTTTAGGTATAAAAAGAGATAGAGATATCATAAGTCCGAGAGAAAGACAAAAAGCGAGTCCTTTCAAAGGTAGACGTATTAGAATGGCAGGAGAAAAGCGAGTAGATATATTCGCTGTTCGGCCTGATGAAGCACCTTTTTCTTATACAAAAGGTACTAATCTACCTAAACGATTTACTCAAACTTTAGACATTCCAATTGAAAGGGAGGAGGAAGCTTAAATGCCTAACAAGAAAGGTAAAATGCCACCACAATTATTAGAATATTTTAAAAATAAAAATAAAAAAAAGGAAGATGGCAAAGAAATGTCTGATAAAGAAAAGCGTAAAGAAGCTTTAGATAAATCAAAAATGATGAAAAATAAAAAAGAAGAAAAGAAAGATAAGTAAAAAGCCTTCCTATATAATTAAAACAAGTCCTATGAATAAATAACGTGGCAAGTAGTAGTTCAAACAAACAACCGTTAATGGTTGATCGCCCAGCAACAAATTCAACACTATGTACGGTTGCGTCGGGACAATCATTTCTAACGAGTTTAATTCCAACAGCTGTTGGTAATGCAACAAAAGTATTTGATGTTGACTCTGCATTAACAGATACTTCAATTAGTGGTGCTTATATTGATGAGATTTGGTTTACATACGCTAAAAGATCTATACAAAAACTTGATGCAGTAACTCCTACTCAGGGTACTTATTCTGCAACAGGAACAGTTTGTACAGTAACTTTATCAGGTGGACATAATTTAGAAATTGGACAAAAAGTATTTTTAGATTTTCTTACATACAACACTGGGGTAGTTCCTAAAGATGATACGTTTACAGTTGCCGATACATTAAATTTCACATCTACTACTTTTGATGTAGATGTCCCATCTCAGTCAGCAGCAAATGGAAATGTTAATGTCTCTTTACCCATTGATTTTTGTTTTTATCTTGTTAGCACAGGTACAATTACAAACATTAATCAATTCTTCCCCTTATTTACTCAAAGTATTCCGCAAGTATCAGAGAATCAAATATTAAGTACAACACTTACAGAAAAATTACCTTTAATTAATCATCCTACAGTTCAATCAGGAGCTTTAAATTTTGCAGGATCTAATAATGAAATTGCTCCAAAACAAAGAGGATTGATGTTAAGAAGAGGTCAGGCTTTATATGTAGCTGCAAGTGGTGCTACTGCATTAACAAATGGATTTTACTGTAACGTACAGGGTGGTTTCTATTAAAGATTATGTCATTCGGATTTAAAAAATTCGAAGATAAATCTAATTTCGAATTAAAAAATAATTTTAAAAATTTTGAAAATATTCCAAAAAAACCTAGTGTTTATCCAAGAGGATCTGATGGCTATGCATTAGAGAGTGAAGTTAAATTTTATAATCAAGATTCTTTATGGACTAGATGGAGAAGAGGATATGAATTATATACATTTACACAACAGATACTAGGGTCTACTGCTAAAGAAAGAGATAAAAGAGGAGACTATAGATTATTTTTTACTTTTCAACAGTTTCCTGGGGTCTTTATACCTGCAAGAATATTTACTTTTCCATCTACTAATCAAGAATTAGGAGAACATATATGTGGAATGAGAGATACAGATGGATTTAGTTTTTATGATTTTGGATTACCAATACTTGATGTTAGATATTTAGCACCTCAAGTAAATGCCACTTATTCTCAAAGTGGAACGACTTTAGTAGTAACAAAAAATGATCATGGTTTATTCCCAGGTGATGATGTTTACTTAGATATATCTACAGGTAGTGCGACAGATGAGACTTTAACAATTGTAAGTAAGACACAGAATACTTTTACCTTAACTGCATCAGTATCTGCAACAACTTCAGGTAATGTTGTTTATCACAACTCGACTGCTTTTAATGATACACGTTGGAGATTTGTAAGAGTAAAACTAAGCTCTTTACCAACAGAAGTTGCTTTCTTAGCAGGAGAGAGGATGGCAGATCGCATAGTAGAGAGAGATTCTGGAATATCTTCAACATATGCAAGATCAGGATCTACAGTTACTGTAACTTGCAGTTCTGCTCATGGTTTATCTACAGATAATAAAGTGTTTGTTGATGTAAGTACAGGAGCTGTTATCTCTGGTAGATATACAATCGAAGTTACTAGCCCTACACAATTTAAATTCACTACAATTCCTACTGGCACAACTTCGGGTAATTTAACTTTATTTAGATTAATTAGAGGATTTAGATATGACGATTATGTTGGATATACGGTTACTGGATCTGATGCAAGCACAAATGAAATTATCTTTCAAAAAGCAGATAGCTATGGAGCAAAAACTGTAGATACAATTACTAAGACAACTGTTCCTGCTCATAGAGGTTTTGCAGTAGGAAGGTTTTTAACTACAGAATTAAGATGGAATTGTTCTTGTCAGGATTTTTCAAGAAGAGATAGTTATGATTTATTTAGTCAGAATAATCATGAAAGATTTCCTGTAACTGCAATTAGAGATACAAAGCCAGGAAATATAATACAGAATGATGGATCTTTAGATGAGAGAAGAGATGAGCCTGGCGTATTCAGAGACTTAGGTTATGTCACAATAAATAATTTTTACGAGTTACCAGAATATGAAGATGAAAAACCTGATTCTTTTCAAAATTTACAATATTATCAGTTACGTTGGTGCAAGCATATTTACGCTGCTATGTGGTCGATACTCCATGATGAAGGCAATGAGCCACTGAAGTTATCTGCAAAATATAATCAAAGTGGAGTTAATATTACTGTTGATTTTGAAAATCATAATTTAAATAAAAACGATAAAATTCAATTAAATTTTACAAGTGGAAATGCAATATCTGGTGAATATACAATTACTGATGTTCCTAATCCTAATAGTTTTACTGTTGTTTATCCATTTACACAAACTACTGGTGGATATGTAACTGTAGAAAATTTAAAAAAACATGAGTATGTTGGAGCTTGGTTATTGGAACCTAGTGATAAACCAATTGGAAAAGGATTAGAAAGTTGGGAAAAAAGATGGGCAAAAGAAAAAAGAAAAATGCAAGAAGCTGTGGAAGTGTTTGCTTTATATAATCGTTCAACAAAATGGGAAGGTAATAAAAATATTATTGGTGATTTTAATTTACCTCAAGATGTAGCTAATTTTGATCCCTCTGTCATAGCTATGACTTTAACTGATAGTTTAAAAAGAGATGAAACAGGAGGATTGAATAGATCAGGTAAACCTTTTAATACAACAAATAGAATGATTGCAATGGTAAATAAATTATTTAATAAAGCTCCTACAGTTTTAGACGATATAAAATTTGGAATTGTAAATAAACCATTATCAGAATTTACTAATGTTTTCGAAGCAGGATTATTACAAGCTGGAGATTATATAAATGGAGAGCTATTAGATGCTGCAGTCAACACAAGTAATATGGATGCTGGGACATATAATCCAGAGACTGCCCAAGATACAGTAGTAGATGCAGGACTATATATAAATGTCTAATTATGGCAGTACAGATTCAATCTCGTAGATCGAGCACCGCACATGACAGACCTTTTCCAATAAGATTAGGAGCTGGTGAATTAGCAGTTAACAATAATAATGTAAGTCCAGGTTTATTCTTTGCAGATAATACTGCATCTCCAAGTACAGGTTTAATTAAAGTAGGTCCTGTTCATATTGGATCTACTGCACCTAACAATTCACCTGCTGGATTTACATCTTCTAGCAAGGGTGAAACTTGGTTAGATACAGCTAGTACACATATATTTAAAGTTCATGATGGATCTGCATTTCAAGTTGTAAAAGCAGTTGCATCTGTTTCTGCTGGATTGCCTGCTAACCCTGTTAATGGACAATTAGTTTGGGATACAAATGGTGGTGGAGCTTTAAAAATATATTTATCTTCACTTGGTAACTGGCAAGCTGTTTAATTATTTATTTAATAGATGATCTAAAATTCTATCTAATTTAGAATGAACTGCTTGCATTTCTCTTAAAAAATCTTCTTTTAATACATAATCATGTAAAACTTCATATTTTAATTTTTCTACGTTTTTTTCAATATTTTCGAATCTTCTGTCTAATTTTTTATTAAAATTTCCCAAAGCTCTAGTTATACCAGCAAAGGCTCCAATACTTCCTGAAATAATAGCTGCAATAACTTGAGGTTCCATACCTTAATTATAATAGTAGGCACAGTTTAAAATAGATAATTATATGCAAATATTATGGCTACAGGTTACGAACCAAATATAGAAGGTGCTATAGCTGTCCTTAGAGACTTGATGATAGCAAATAGTTTTACGATGACTCGTCAACCATATGAGCCTAATTATAGAGGTTTAGTTGATGCTGTTATTGATTTAAAAGAAGGATTTCCTACTTTTGCTCCATTACAGGTTGGATTTGATGCTACGGCATTTGAAGATGTCAGTGAAAATGATGCTTTATATATGAGAACTAGTGATGGACAAGTAGGTAAAGCCAGTGCATCAAATGGGCTGCAAGAAAATGCTCAAGTAGTTGGATTTGCGAATGCAGATGCTAGTGCTTCTGCAACGGTAAAAGTTATTGTTATTGGTATAAAGACTATGAGTGGTTTGGATGCAGGTGATTTATATTTTCTATCACCATCTACAGCTGGAGCAATAACCTTAACTCCCCCCTCAAGTGCTGGACAGGCTGTTGTTAGAGTTGGAGAAGCCTCTACAACAACCGACTTTGCAATCCGTATCGAACCACCTATTAAATTAAGCTGATGTCTAGTGTAGAAAATTACATACCTTATGAACCAAATGCTCAAGGTTTGACGGAGGCTTTAATTGATTTAAAATCTACAATGCCTAGTTCTACAGTATTTAAAGTTACTGGCTATAATACGACATGCTTTGAAAATGTTACTCAAGGTGATGTTTTATTTTCAAGAGCTAGTGATGGTCAGGTAGGTAAAGCTATTGCAAATGACACATTTGATAAAGCTTGTGTTGCAGGAGTAGCTGAAACAACTAAATCAGCGGGACAGATAGTGAGGGTAATTGTTAGTGGAATAGTTGCAACTTCTGGTTTAAATACAGGTGATCAATATTTTTTATCAGCAGCATCTGCAGGTGCGATTGTTGAAACACCTCCATCAAGTGCTGGACAATATGTAACTAGGGTTGGAGAAGCTGGAAGTACTGGTCAATTCATAGTTAATGCGGAGCGTCCGATACTTTTAAGCTGACAGTTTGGTCATCGTAAAATAAATGTAAATAAGTTCTTTTGGTTAAGAACTTGATCGAGATATTAAATGGCAACTAGGAAGGCGTTAGTACTTGTTTCTGGTCTTTTTCAGGAGTTGAATTCTTCTTCTGATAAATTAGATTTTGCTGGAAATAGCACCTCAGATTTAAGTGAGGGTACAAATCAATATTTTACTAACACAAGAGCTAGAGGTTCAATTAGTGTTGCTTCAGGAAATGGCTTAACTTATAACTCCTCTACTGGAGTATTAGGAACCAGTGCAATACCTAATTCTCAGTTAGCAAATGATGATGTAACTATTGGAAGTACTGCGGTTGCACTTGGAGGAACAGCTAATGATATTCAAGGATTAAATTCAGTAACATCTTCTGAATTTAGTGTATTTGTTGAAGGTCAAACAAATAGTATAACTCTTAAATCAGGACAAATATTATTTGAAGGTTCTACAGCAAACTCGTTTGAGACATCTATACAAGTAACTGATCCTACTGCAGATAGGATAATTACATTTCCTGATGCCACAGGAACGGTTGCACTTACAAGCGATATTGTTTATCCAGTAACTTTAACTAATTCTGTAACTCTTACAAATAAAACTCTTGCTCTTGGATCAAATACAATATCAGGCACACTAGCCCAGTTCAATACTGCTGTTACTGATGCAACTTTAGTTTCTACAACAGGATCTGAGACTCTAACAAATAAATCTGTAAATTTAGCGAATAATACTTTAACTGGAACCTTTGCTCAATTTAACACTGCTGTTTCAAATGCGACATTAGTTTCTACAACAGGGACAGAAACTTTAACAAATAAAAGCTTAACTGCTCCAGTTCTTACAGGATCTTCTGCTTCTGCTGGTAGCATAATTTTTAAAGAAGATACTGATAATGGAACAAATTCTGCGACTCTAAAAGGACCTGCATCAACTGCTGATGTAACCATAACTCTCCCAGCTGAAACAGGAACTGTTCTCACCACTGCATCTTCAATTGCTAACAGTAATCTTGCAAATAGCACAGTTACGATTGGTAGTTCAGCGGTTGCTCTTGGAAGTAGTGTCACAACTTTGACTGGAATAACATCATTAACATCTGATGCTGTTGTTGCAAAGGCAAACGGTTTTAGAGTTATTGATAATACTGATACTACAAAACAAGTAGCTTTTGACGCTTCAGGAATTGCTACAAGCACTACTAGAACTCTTACTGTTCCGAATGCTAGTGATACCTTAGTTTTATTAGGAGAAAGTCAAACACTAACAAATAAAACTTTAACCAGTGCTGTTTTAAATGGAACTATATCAGGAACTTCTATAAAAGATGAGGATAATATGGCTAGTAATTCAGCTGATCATTTAGCTACTCAGCAATCAATTAAGGCGTATGTAGATACTCAAATTACAGCTGAAGATTTAGATGTTACAGGAGATTCAGGATCAATTGCGATTGATTTAGATTCTGAAGCTCTAAATATAGAAGGAGGAACAAACATCACAACAGCTGCAACAGGTAACAAAGTTACAATTAATATGCCGACTGCTTTTGCAACGGAGAGCTTTGCTACCGCAATAGCAGTGGCTTTAGGATAGTATTATGGCAACCCAAGTTCAATTTAGAAGAGGAACAACAGCAGAGCACTCAGGGTTTAAAGGTGCGGATGGTGAAGTTACAGTAGATACCTCGTTAAAAACTGTTGTAATACATGATGCAATTACTAATGGAGGATTTCCATTACTAAGACAAGACGGATCTAATTCTGCTTTTGTACTAGGTTCTGTTAGTAATTGCAGTCTTAAATTTCAAGGAGATCCTAATACAGGATTAATTAGTCCTTCTGCTGACAGTATATCTTTGGTAACTGGAGGAGTTAGCCGTCTTACAATAGATTCTAATGGATCAGTAACGATTCCAGGCAATGTAACTATTACAGGAACATTATCTGCAACTACAACTGATTTTTCTGATCAAATTGCGTTAATTCTCGCTCTCGGCTGATATGGCAAATACCTTCAAAAGTGACACAAAAACAAACGTCGTAACAGATGCCGTTAGTAGCACTAATACGAATATTGTAACGTGTGGAGGAAGTGCAACAATTGTTCTTCTAAGTATCCTCGTTTCAAACACAACAGGAGCCAGTGCTCAAGTTGATGTTTTTCTTGTTACTGCTGGTGATGATGTTCACCTTATTAGAAATGCTCCAGTTCCTGCAGGAAGTTCTTTAGAGCTTATAAGTGGATCAAAAATAATTATGGAAGCTAATGATATTTTACGAGTGAGGGCTGGCACAGCAAGTGCTTTAGATGTGACTGTAAGTTATCTAGAACAGACTTAAGGAGGTATAACAAATGGCTCTTAATCAAGTTGGATTAGAAAGATTAGATACAGCAACTACCAAGAAGATTGGTACAAATAAAAATATAATAGTTGGAGGTGCAATGAATGTAGCTCAACGTGGTACGTCAGAAACAGGGGCAGCAGCTAATGGATTTTCAACTGTTGATAGGTTTGCAATGTATCAGTCAGGCACAGACGCTTATCCATCTACGGCTCAAGCTGATGTTTCAAGTGGAACCACTCCATATACATCAGGTTTTAGAAAATCATTTAAAATTACTAACGGAAATCAGACAAGTGGTGGACAGGCTGCGGATCAACTTTATATAAGTCACAAAATTGAAGCTCAAGATATGGCTACAAGTGGTTGGAATTACACATCCGCATCTAGCTATGTCACTTTATCTTTTTGGATAAAATCAAGTGTGGCACAAAATTTTTATGCTTATTTAAAAGCTCCTGATGGCACAGCACAAAACTATCCTTTTGAAACTGGTACTTTAACTGCTGATACTTGGACAAAAATTACAAAGACAATTCCAGGCAATTCTAATTTACAATTTGATATGAATGCAAATATGGGTTTGGAATTTGTTATTGGTCTCTTTTTTGGGACAGACTCTACAGGAACTATAACTTTAAATCAATGGGGAGCTTGGAGTTCGTCAAATAGATTACCTGATTATGGTACAGCTAATGACGATTGGTATGAAACAAATGGTGCAACATTTGAATTGACGGGAGTTCAGCTTGAGGTGGGCAGCGTTGCTACGGATTTTGAGCATTTAAGTTTTCATGATGACTTAAGAAAGTGTCAGAGATATTTTTATCAACATTTAATAGGAGCAAGTAAACCAGTGATGAACTTTGTAGGTTTTAGTTCTACTGGTATGTATGGTGCTTTTCAGTTACCTCAAGAAATGCGAGCAAATCCTAGTATAGTTCAAACTACTGGTACTAATTATTATTCTGCTTACCATCAAGCTGGTCAGGTGGAAAATTTTGATGGTTTTAATAGTATAGTGTGGAGTGGTAAAAGGACAATAATAGTAGATGCTCAAACTGCACAAAATTTATCCATAGGCACTAATCAAGGTCTGTGGGCAGTTTCACAAAATGCTAGTGCAAAATTAGCTTTTAATGCGGAGATGTAAACATGACATATAAATTGATTAAAAATTCTATAACAGGTAAGGTAGATTCTGTAAAACTTACAGATTCTTCAACAGATGTAGTTATATGTATTCCATTTGATGAAGACAATGCCGACTACCAAGAATATTTAGAGTGGATAGGAAAGGGAAATACAGCTGAAGCTGTTGATGAAGATATACTTACTTGGGATAGTATTAGAGCTACAAGAGATCAGATATTAAGAGATACAGATTGGACAATGACATCTGGAGCCACTGTTGATCAAGCTCAGTGGGCTGCATATAGACAAGTTATAAGAGATATTCCTCAAACTTATAAAGATAAAACTCCTGATGATGTTGTTTGGCCGACTCAACCATCAACAAAAGGTCCTAATAGTTAAATTTTTTAAAAAATTAATAATAATTTGCAAAAATTAGCCTCTGTAAAATAGAAGAAGCATATAAAAGATTTCAGTAATCATGCCGTATATAGGTAATAATTTAAGGTCGAATAATGATTACAAAACGATTGATGATATTTCAAGTTCGTTTAATGGGAGCACTACATCATTTTCTCTTCTAGTTGGTGGAGTTGCTCCTACACCATTTCCAAAATATGAAACCCAATTATTAATATCCATTGGTGGTGTAATTCAGGAACCTGACTCTTCTGGTTCAACGGGATTTAGATTATCAGGAACAAATATAGTTTTTAGTTCTGCTCCAAGTTCAGGTGAAGTTTTCTTCGGAGTAATACTTGCAAGTGCAGATTATTTAAATGCTGGTGGTACATTTCCTGACGGTACAGTTTCAGTTCCAAGCATTACGTTCTCCTCGGACACCGACACTGGATTTTTTAGAGTAAGTTCTGGACAGATTGGTATTGTTGCTAATGGAACAAAAGTTGCTCAGTTCCCAACAGCCACAGGGAGTTCAGGACAGCTCTTATCCACTAATGGTGCAGGTGTGCTTTCCTATGTTGATCCACCTGCCTCAGCAACTGGAGGTGGGTCTGACAAGGTTTTCTATGAAAACTCAACAACAGTAACACAAGACTACACAATCGGAACTACATTCGGAGCTACAGCTAATGCTATGAGTGCAGGTCCTATAACAATTGGTTCGGGAGTCACTGTCACTGTGCCTACTGGATCTACTTATACGGTGGTTTAAATTATGAGTACATTAAAAGTTAACACTATTACTGAAGTTGATGGAACTGCTTTTCCATTTGGTTTAACTAAATTGCAAGAGGCAAATAGTACATCCGCTGTTAGTGATCTTCAATTTCAAAGTTTAGATGTAACAACATTCAGAGCATTTAAGTTTATATGTTCTTTAAAACCCGTAGATGATGAAGTGGTGCTCTATTTTAATTGGTTAGCAGGAAGTTCTTCTCAGACCAGTACTGCATATAATTATATATTAGATGGAGCTAATGGTGCTGGTAATGCTTTTCGATTAGCTAATCAAGAAAATAAAGTTCTTATCTGCGATAATATGGGTAATCAATCTTTAGAAGGTTGTAGATTTGAATTAAATCTTGTACCTCAAGTTTCTGGAGATGTTACTCTTGGCAACTTTGGCTATGGGCATTTTACTTATTTTGACAAAAATTCAAGTCACAGGGCAGGGCTAAATGCATTCACTTATGCAGTAAGCACCAATATTGATGGATTTAAAGTTTATCACAATTCTGGTAATGTGGCAGCTTATAATTATGTTTTATATGGAGTAAAAAGATAATGGCTAGATTTCGCTTAGTTAATGGAGAAAAAATCCCTTTTACAGCAGAGGAAGAAGCTGCAAGAGATAAAGAAGAAGCTGCTTCTATCGCTTATCAAGCTGCAATTAAATATAAAAAAGATAGGCTAGAAAATTATCCTTTGTTAGGAGATCAATTAGATTTACTCTGGCATGCAATAGATGCTGATGCAGATTTAAAATCTAAGTTTAGTGCATTTTATAATTCTATTAAAGCCGTTAAAGACGCAAATCCAAAACCATGAGTACATTAGCTGTAAATACAATTAAAGGCCAATCAGGTTCAACACCACCTACTATTCAAAACAGTTCTGGTACTGAAATTGGTACATTCTGTAGAGCATGGGTAAATTTTAATGGAACTGGCACCCCAGCAATCAGAGATGATTTTAATGTTTCTACCATTAGTGATCACTCTACAGGTACTTATAGTATTAATTTTACGAATGCTATGCCTGATTTTCATTATGCTACTGTCATCGCTGGTGGAAATACTGCTGACACATCAAGTCCAAGAGGATTTGAAACTGTTAGGGGTGTTACTGCTAGTGCTGTAAAGATAGATTTTAGAGATGAAAGTGGTAATGAAGCTGACCCCAATATGGTTTCTGTAATTTGTATGAGGTAAAACTATGTCAACACTTAAAGTCAACACAATACAAAATACAAGCGGTGGTTCTAGTACAACACCAGAACAGATTGATCAAGGTAGAGCAAAAGCATGGATTAGGTACAAAATTGATGGAACTGGAGTAACT
>VTLG01015989.1_pt1 | contig 12499 bp, 8 predicted proteins | sample 4694571 | NCBI WGS metagenome assembly VTLG01 (sample SAMN12604809, study PRJNA352737) | marine metagenome | biome: ENVO:00000447; feature: ENVO:00000209|ENVO:00000569|ENVO:01000036; material: ENVO:00002151; isolation source: viral sequences binned using virsorter ... | reverse complement strand
TTCAGCATTTGGTGCAAATTCATATTATTTAGCCGGTCCGGCTACCTCCGGCGGAGATTATTTTAAATGGGCCCATGATACATCATTCGATATGTCTGATACTACTGCATTTACTTTGGAATGTTGGTATATGTGCCCAGAGCATGTATCTGTTAGTGAATCCCCAAACTTTTACCGTCACATTATTAATCTTTCACCAATAACATCTGGAACTGATAATACCCGAGCTGGAATGATTGCACTTATGTTTAATCATGCAGGTTCAGCAAATTTTCCAGTATATTTCAGAATGTATAGTGGTACTAACTCTGAGATGTTCAGCATAAATTCTGATACTGCAGGGTGGCACTTAGAAGATCATAAAGATGAGTGGACTCATATTGCAGCACAATATGATAATGAACCGACCTCGTATGGTACGGGCGGCCTGTACACACTTTGGATAAATGGAAAGATGGTGGACTCCAAAGTAAATCATAATGCAATTCCAACAAAAGCTTCAGTAGATAGTTATATTGGATATCATAGAGTTGGTGGAACTGATTATTTCCTTGAGGGATATATTGATAGTGTTAGAATTTCTAAAGGTATTGCACGTTACAAATACACCGGCACCAATAAAAAATTAGGCCTACCTGCAGTTCATCCTAGTGATTGTAAATTACTGATTACCTCAAACACTTATCAGGCAAATACACATTTTGATGACTTCTCTGATCAAGGGAACTATTGGAATCAACAACCTACTGCTTATGATTTTAATGGTTCAAGTCAATATATGACAACTTCCGCAACCAATAATAATACTACTCACACACAGAATATATGGCTCTGGTGGGATGGAAGTTATGAAACTAATTATAATATACTTTATGATACTAGAGTTAGTAGTGCATCAGGTGCTGGATATGTAATAAGTTTTTATAATGGAGAAATTTTTCTCTATTCCGATGGTATAGGAAGCTTAACACCCAGTGATCGGCCTACTATACCAATTCTTAATACTTGGAGTATGCTTTCATTAGTCTTTGAAAATATAGGCGGTTCTGGTACTGTCAAACTTTATCTAAACGGAATTGAGAGACAAACTGGTTCAGCTGGTAGTACCACTATTAATAGTGATGGTACAAATGGTACTATCTATCTTGGTAGACAGAGGTATAGTGGTGCAAGGTATCATAGTGGGCGGATGGGCCAATGGGGATTGTGGACAAGTGCTTTATCTGCAGCAAATATCCTATCATTATGGGAAGCTGGGCCAACTGCAAATTGGACAACAGATTTTTCAAGTAATATGGAAATATATTATGCAATGGGTAATCACAATGACCTTGCTGGAAGACCTGCAGACAGTGCATCTACTGTATATGATAGAAGTGGAAACAACGCGAAAGATGCAACTACACAAGGTTCAATGTATGCTCCAAATAAGGGCACTCTTATGTTTCGTACTGGTAGTGTAATACACTCTACTGATGATAAAAATTTTGGTTCTACTGCAATGCATTTTCCTGGCCCAGATAATTTTTTAACAATTCCAGCTCGTACGGCAAAGATTTTGGATTTCGGGACAGGTGATTATACTTGTGAGTGGTATTTCAAACTTACAGGTACAAGTTTTGACCCCAATTCTCAAGGCCAGTATTTTATGGGTAGAGTGCATACAAATGGTTCTAGTCAATGGGGATTGGGATTCTCCAACGCAGGAGGAACACACGTTGGTAAATTTGAAGTTCATACTCAAAATGGAACTCACAAATCACCTTCTAATAGTTCTTTTAATCTGAAAACTTGGTATCATGTAATAGTTCAGAGACAGGACGCGGTGACAAAAGTATATAAAGACGGTGTGTTACTTTGGGCCGTTGGAGATACTGCAAATTATACTACAAGTGCAGCTGCATTTTATATCGGGGGTTTATCAGTAAGTGGTGCTATCTATGGTGAGATTTACGGATATATGGATGAATTAGCAATCTATGATGTTTCAAAATATGAAGAAGTCACACTTCCAGGCAACGCGACTATCACACCGAGCTACCTGAGTGACCCAACTGGTAATCATTTTAAAACAAGTGGATTAGCAATAACAGACCAGATGTTGGATACACCAGAGAATAATTTTTGTATAATGAATCCAGTTGATAGAAATGACACCGCGGCCGCGTCAACAGTAGTACAAGAGGGTAATTTAAAAATACATAATACAGCTTCTGGACATGATGCTTGGAATGGAAGTTTAGGATTTTCAACTGGAAAATGGTATTGGGAAGCTCTGCAAATAGATACTTCGGGGGGAGTATCTAGCATGACCGGCATTAGAGGAAATGGTCCTTACGATAATACAGCTTTACATGATCATGCTGGTGATCATGTTTTATGGTCTGGTAATGAGAGTAGAATTTGGATAGGTGGAACTGATTACACTGATTGGGGTTCATATGTATCTGGTGATTGGATAGGTGTAGCAGTTAATATGGATGAAGATAGTATGTCATTTTACAAAAATGGTACATTTTTCAAAACGGTATTTAATTTAACAGAAAGTTCTCGCGGTGTAACATTGCCTTGGAGGCCATGTTATAATGTACACAGCACTACATGGTATATAAATTTTGGTCAGGGAGATCATGAAGGGCAAAATAACTTTACAGATGATAATGGTATAGGTGGATTTAGATTTCAACCACCAGAAGAACATTTAGCTCTCTGTACTGCAAATATGTCAGATGCAGACTTTGCATCAATAGGGCCAAATAGTGTAAAAGGTACAGCAGACCAACATTTTGATACATTGTTGTATACTGATACTTATGCCGCTAATAGACCAAATAGAGTTGGTGGTCTTAATTTTAAGCCAGATTTTATTTGGATTAAATGTAGAGAAGGAGCTGAAAGTAGTTCTTTGAATGATACTGTGCGTGGAGCAAGTAGAAGATTATTTTCTAGTGGTAATAATGCAGAAGCTGCAGGTGGAGTATCAGAATTTACTGGGGATGGGTTTGTTGGTTCTGCTGGTTATGGTTCTGATGGAGATGGCACTGGTCATGACTTTGTTGCATGGTGCTGGAAAGCAGGAAATAAAGCAACTAGTGTCACAAATAATACCACAAATTGTACTAATGTAACTCAATCAGTCAATGTGGATGCTGGATTTGCTATAACTAGCTATAAAACTCCTGCCAGTGCATCTGTTGTTTTTCCTCATAATCTTGGAAAAACCCCAGAATGGATATTAGTAAAGAATAGAGATGATTCTAATTCATGGATGGTCTGGCACAAAGATTTAACTGCAGGTAATAACAATTTGAGACTTGAAGGTACAGGTGGCCACGCTTCATCTGGTTCAGGATACATTGAGACACCTACAAGTACTCTTATAAATCTTGAAGCAGGTGGAGGTAATATATCTGGTTCTGGTACTAATTATATTTGTTATGCATGGACAGGTATAGAAGGTTTCTCTAAATTTGGAAGTTATATAGGAAATGGAGATGCAGATGGACCATTCATTTATCTTGGATTTAAACCAGCTTTGGTGATATTCAAAGAGATAAGTGGAAGTGGAGAAAGTTGGTCCATGTTAGATAATAAAAGAAATACTTATAATCCAACGTCTAAAGTTCTCTGGGCCGATACGACTGGTTCTGAACAAGACCATTCGATCAATAATACTGATTTTCTATCAAATGGAGTTAAGATTAGGTCAGCTGATAACAGATACAATGACGATACCGAAAAATATATATATATGGCCTGGGCTGAAATGCCACTCAAGTATGCAACAGCGAGATAACAAAAGTTTATAAATATAACAGTAATTCACAATACTAAAGGAAGATAACAATGTGGGCACGACTTAATGACAACAACGAAATCGCTCAGTTATATACAAGACCAATTGCTATAACTCTGGATGCGGTTCAGTATCCAGCGAGTATCTTCTCTCTTTGGACTGCATCTGAACTTAAAGCACTGAAGATTTGGTCTGTCACAATGACCAATTCACCAGAAAATCAAACTTGGTATGATATTTCTAGTCCTACTTATGCAGTTACTAAAGATAGTGATGATGAGGTAACTGGTGTAACTGCAACTTATACAAATACTGCTAAACCAATAGAAGATGTATATGCAATACCAGTCGCAGATTCTGATGGGTTTTCAGATGGAGATAAAATTGCAAGTAGTGCTACATATAGTTCAGCTGCTAAACAAGGAACAATTATTTCTAAAGAGGATAATGTTCTTAATGTAGAAATTACAAAAGGGACATGGGCAAGTGGAAATACAGTTAGAGGAATTAAACCCGATGGAACAGGGGCTCTTTCTCCAGCAGTTTCAACTACAATTTCTGGTAGTTTGACATTACATTCCAGAGGTAGAAAATGGACTAAGATTCAAGAGGTGAAAGATATTCAAGGCTCAAAACTTCAATCTCACGATTGGTATTATATTCGTAAAGACGATGCGGGTACTGCAGTTCCCTCTGCAATTCAGACTTATAGAAATAGTGTTAGAACTAAAGCATCAGATATTGAAACTTCTATTACAGCAGCAGCCGATATGGCGGCACTTCAAGCCATAAACATTAACGATGGTTGGCCAGAAGACCCTGTAATTTAATCTCCTAACTCCTTCCATTACTAAATATATGGAAAGGTTATAATAATAAGGAGATTTCATGCCACTCACACTCAACAAACAAACCGTTAATCTGGTTATAGATCAAGGGTGTACCTTTGAAAAAACTATAACAGCCAAGAATACCGCCGGCGGAAATGTTACTATTTCCTCTGGAACTTGTGCTGGTAAACTTAGACCATCCCATTATACTTCTAATAATACAGTTTCATTTACTTGTGCAGATGCCGGTTCAAATGTAACTATTTCATTGACAGCGACACAAACTGGTGCTATTACTCCAGGCCAATACGTTTATGATATTGAATACACACAATCGGGAGGAACAATAGTAGAAAGACTTTCAGAGGGTGTAGTAACTGTAACTCCATCAGCAACATATTGAGGATAAAATGACACAACCAACTACTAGAGCAACTCTTAAAGATTACGCTAAAAGAAAATTAGGATATCCAGTAGTGGATCTCAATCTTGATGATGACCAAATGGAAGATTGTATTGATGATGCTCTGGAATATTTTCAAGAATATCATTTCGATGGTACTTATCCTACATTTGTTAAGAAACAAATTTCAGGTTCAACATTAAAAATTACTTCTAATACTGTATTTACTGAAAACGAAAAAATTACAGGTGGAACGAGTGGTGTAAGAGCTACAGTTCATGAATATCACAGTGCTAATACTACTATTCGATTTAAAAATCCAGAAGTAAAATCGGGTGGTGATGGGAATACATACTATTCAAATACTACCACACTTTTTGCAAATAATGAAACAATTACAGGGGGAACAAGTGGATTAACAGCCACAACAAATTCTGTTAGTGCAGCATCTATTGGGGATTATGATAATCAATATGTCTCTATTGATGAAAGTGTAATAGGAATTAAAAGTGTACTTCCAATGCATGATGATACCAGTAGCAGTACAAATATGTTTTCGGTAAATTATCAGTATGCATTGAATGACCTCTATACAATGGGTGCAATGGAAGACATGAGATCTTATGTATTTACTCAACAAAAATTGTCATCTATTCATAATTTGTTTCATGGTTTACCAAGATTTAGATTTAATCGACACATGGACCGATTATATCTAGATATTAATTGGGGAAATGATGTTGGAATAGACGATTGGATAATAATGGAGGCCTATGCAATAGTTGACCCTTCAACATATTCAGATGTATATGGAGATTTGTTTCTCAAGAAATATGTAACTTCATTATTCAAAAAACAATGGGGTCAAAATCTAATTAAATTTGAAGGAATGCAACTTCCAGGCGGAATAACCCTTAATGGTAGGCAACTTTATGACGATGCTAATACAGAAATAGAAAGAATTGAAGAAGAAATTCAACTCAAGTATCAGTTGCCCGATGACTTTTTTGTAGGATAACAATGGCAACCAACCATTATTTTAATCATTACGGAACAAATACAGCAGACCAAAGACTTACTGAAAACCTTATTGTAGAATCTATTAAGGTATATGGTATTGATGTGTATTATATGCCCAGAGAAACAGTAAATATGGATTCTATTTTTGGTGAAGACCGCCTATCAGAATTTAAAGATGCTAGAATGATTGAAATGTATATTAAAAATGTTGATGGGTTTGAGGGTGAAGGATCTCTTGTTTCTAATTTTGGACTTGAAGTTAGAGATCAAGTTACTTTCACACTATCTCAAAGACGATTTGCTGAATTAAATTTTGAGACAGGAATTCGGGATACTCAACCAGCAACTGGTGATCTCATATATTTTCCTCTCACTAAAGGACTATATGAAATTAGAAGTGTTCGTGATGCTACCATATTTTTTCAAATGGGAGCACTACAAACCTTTGATTTATTATGTGAAGTTTTTGAGTATTCTGATGAAGCGATTGATACTGGAATTGATACTTTAGACAAAATTGAAAGAGATGAATCCTTTGCAATTGAATTTACAATGGGTAGTGGTACTGGAACATATTCGATTGAAGAAACTGTATATCAAGGTGCAGCCTTTGGTTCTGCTACCGCGACAGGGGAGGTTGCAGATTGGAATGCTACTTCTAAGGTTCTAAAACTCATTAATCTTACAGGAACATTTTCCACATCAAGTAATATTATAGGTAACACTTCTGGTGCTTCTTATGCAACTACTACTTTTGATGACCAAGCACAACCGTCAGATCCTTCTGCAAATAATGTTGGATTTGAAACTGAAGCCGATTCTATTCTGGACTTTACAGAAGGAAATCCTTTCTCTGAAGGGACTAATTACTAATGCTTGGATCTACGTTTTATCACCAAACTATACGAAAATATGTGGCAGCTTTTGGAACTCTTTTCAATGATATCAATGTTGAAAGAAAGAATTCTAGCGGAACTGTTGTTGAAAAAATTAAAGTTCCTCTTGCCTATGGACCTAAACAGAAACACGTTTTAGCATCTCAAGAAACCACTACAGTAGCTAGACAAACTGCTACCAGAACTCCACGAATGGGATTCGCACTTACTGGTGTGGCTTATGATTCTATAAGAAAATTGAATACTGTTGGAAGAAATGTTGCTGCAAATACTGCAGCAGGTACATCCACATTGATGACACAATATAATCCAGTACCCTATAATTTTGATTTCACACTCTTTATCCTTGTTAAGAATGCAGAAGACGGTACTCAAATACTAGAACAAATTCTTCCTTTTTTTACGCCTGAATTCACAGTTACTATTAACACTATTCCAGAAATGGGAATAAAGGCTGATACACCTATTATTCTCAATTCAGCTGATGTTTCAGATGAGTATGAAGGAGATTTAGACCAACGAAGAACTATTATCTGGACTTTAAGTTTTTTACTTAAAGGTTATATCTATCCAGACCTCAAAACTAGTTCGGTTATTAAATCTATTGAAGTTAATTTCAGACTTACAGGTAGTGATGATAGTGAAGTTGATGATTTCGTTCAAGATTTTATTATTTTGGAAACTACTGCATCCTCCTCAGCTTCATCGGACTACATATTATTAGAAACCGATAATTATGAAAGAATAATGAATGAAAGTTCAAGTCAGGATATTGGTGATGCATCTGTTAAAACTCGTTATACAGTTGTACCATCTCCATCTACTGCGACTGCAGATTCTGATTATGGATTTAGTGAAACATTTGAATTTTTTGAACCTAGTAAGAATTTTGATCCTGAAACTGGTGAAGACTTTACATGAGTACAGATATAGATGAACATTTAGATGAAGTATTAGGCGTTATTAATTTACCGAAAAAAGAAGTTGCAAAGGTAGAAAAAATAAAGCCACCTACAAATGGGCATGATGAAGATACCGATTTTCAATACGCTCGTGAAAACCTTTATAATCTGATTGAAAGAGGTCAGGATGGTCTTGAGGAACTTCTTGAAATAGCAAAACAATCTGAACATCCACGTGCATTTGAAGTAGTAGGTCAAATGATTGATAAACTTACCACTACTAATAAAGAACTTCTCAATCTCCATAAAACTAAAAAAGACATAACTTCTGAAAGTGGACCGAAAACAGTATCAAATAATCTGTTTGTTGGTTCTACTGCAGAACTCCAAAAGTTACTAAAGAATAAGAAAAATGCCTGAGAATTATCTTGGAAACCCACTATTAAAATCAGCAGGTGTTGCTGTAGAGTGGACAGAGGAATCTGTCGCTGAGTATCAAAAATGCATGGAATCTCCCATGTATTTTATACAGAACTATGTAAAAATAGTTCATGTAGATAAGGGTTTAGTTCCATTTGATTTGTATAATTATCAGAAAAGAATGGTACAATCTTTTACAGATGATAGATTTGTTATCTGTAAGATGCCTCGACAATCGGGAAAATCAACTACCATCGTCAGTTTTCTCCTTCATTATATACTGTTCAATCAAGATGTCAATTGTGCTATTTTAGCTAACAAACTTTCTACAGCACGAGAACTTTTGGGTAGACTTAGATTAGCTTATGAGAATCTTCCCAAATGGATGCAACAAGGAATAGTTACATGGAATAAGGGAGACATAGCATTAGAGAATGGTTCTAAGATTCTTGCTGCAGCTACTTCATCATCTGCCGTTCGAGGTAGTTCTTTTAACATTATTTTTCTTGACGAATTTGCTCATGTTCCCTCAAATATCGCAGACCAATTTTTTACTTCAGTCTATCCTACAATTTCTTCTGGTGAAACTACCAAAGTTTTCATCGTATCAACTCCACTTGGACTCAATATGTTTTATAAGATGTGGATTGACGCTGAAGAAGACCGCAACAGTTATGTTCCTATAGATGTACATTGGTCTGAAGTTCCTGGCCGAGATGAGAAGTGGAAACAAGAAACTATTAAGAATACTAGTGAAACTCAATTCACTCAAGAATTTGAATGTGAGTTTATAGGGTCTACACATACTCTAATAGCTCCCTCAAAACTTAGAACAATGGCTTTTAAGAATCCAATCGCATCTCAGGGTGGAATGGATGTCTATGAACAACCAGAAAAAGATAGAACATATTGTATTGTAGCCGACAGTGCTCATGGTAAAGAACAGGATTACTCGGCACTTAGTGTATTTGATATTTCTGAAATACCATACAAACAGGTTGCAAAATATAGAGATAACAAAATCTCTCCAATGGTATATCCAAATATAATTTACAATATTGGGTTAAAATATAATACTGCATGGTTAATATGTGAGATTAACGACATAGGACAACAAGTGGCAGAAACCTTACACTTTGAGTTGGAATATGAGAATATTCTTATGTGTTCAATGCATGGAAGAGCTGGTCAGAAAATTGGTGGTGGTTTTGGGAAAAATGCTCAACTTGGACTACGAACCAGTAAACAACTCAAGAGGATTGGGTGTGCAGCTCTTAAAGATATGATTGAGACTGATAAGTTAATTATTCCAGATTTTGATACTCTTGCGGAGTTGACTACATTCGCTTCTAAAAATAATTCTTTTCAAGCTGAAGAGGGGTCACATGATGACCTTGCTATGACTCTAGTGATTTTTGCCTGGACAGTTCAACAACAATATTTTAAGGATATGACAGACCTTGATATTAGAAAGCAAATTTATCAAGACCAAATGGATGCTTTAGAACAAGACATGATTCCTTTTGGAATTATAGATGATGGTAAGATTGATGGTACTTTTACTGATAATAAGGGTCAAATGTGGGAAGTAGCCGACCCAGATTTTCAAAGAAATTATTTCTAGTCTTCTCTACTAAATCCAAAATCTTCTAGACGGTCTTTAGGGCCTTGTTCCTTTATAGACTGTATTAATTTTTTAGCATCTGGATGAATTCTAGTAGAATTATACTTTAGACGAGATTCACTTTTTGTACATACTATCAAATGGTCAGGATTCACACAACAATTATTCTGACAAATCTGATGTACAATATTTTTATCGGGAATTTCTCCACTAAATTCTAGATAAGCAAATCGGTGAGCTGGTACAGACTTTCCATTGTGGGAAAACATACCATAACCCTGTTGGGTACGAGAAGCAGTCCACTCCCAACACTTATTATCTTTATTTTTACTAATTTTAGCTAAAAATCTTTCTTTTGTATTCATAATCACCTTCACTTATAACTATTTATATTACAATAATTATTTAGTTTTAAGAAAAGTCGATTTTATAAATAAACATAGTAATGTAAAAGAATTACAACGAACATTAATTTTCAAGGAGATATGAGATGCCTTTTCAAGTAAGCCCGGGCGTAAATACGTCTGAAATTGATTTAACAACAGTAGTACCAGGCATTTCGTCTATAGATGCCGGTTTTGCTGGTCCTTTTCGTTGGGGGCCAATTAACGATGTTACGTTGATTGATTCGGAAGATCTTCTGGTTCAAACATTCCAGAAACCCGATACCAACACATACACATCATTTTTTACAGCCGCCAACTTTCTAAATTATTCAAGTAAATTACACATTGTAAGAGCAGCAAACTCTACAGTAATGAATGCTACAAGTGGAACTGCAGAAATTCTGATTTCAAATAATGCCACATATTACGACAATTATGATGAAGGCCAAGCTTCACAATTGAGTGATGGTACTAAAGGTGATTGGGTAGCAAAGTATGCAGGAGATCTTGGAGATAGTCTTAAAGTTTCTCTTTGTGGACCAACTCGAGCTAATCTTGCATCTGGAAATACAGTAGTAGCTTCCAACTCAGACATAACACTCACAGGTGGTGCTACATTTGCAGTTCATGCATCAAGTAAAGCAATCACAGCAACTAGTTCACTCTTTGGTAGTGAACTTCAGGTCGGAGATGTAATCGTTTGTAGTGGTAATACTTTTATAATCGCTACGATTACTAGTAATACTGCAGGAACTGTACATTGTGATCCAACAACAGGAGCCATTTCTTCTGCTGCAGCAGTACGATTAAAAAGATCACCTTATGGGGAACCCGCAAGGAATATGGTAGGAACTGTAGCGGTTACTGCCAATGTTGCAACAGTTACAGCAACAGTAGCCACAGCAGGAGCTCATAATTCTTGTCAATTTGACAAACAATTTGTAGCTGGTGATATCATCACAATTAATGGAGAAGATAGAAAAGTTACAGCTGTAACAAATTCTTCTTCAATGACTGTTAATCTTGGTTTCACAAATACTGCAACAGCTCAAACTTATTCAAGAAAGTGGGAGTATGCAGATTTATTTGATTTTGAACCAGTAACTACAGATTATACAGCTTCAAGAGGTGGAAAATATGATGAAGTCCATGTAGTTGTTGTAGATGAAGATGGAGAATGGACAGGAAATCTTAATGAAGGATTAGAAAAATTTGCTAGTCTTTCAGTTGCTAAAGGTGCCAAGAATGAAGATGGTTCTAAAGCATACTATGTAGATGCTATCAATCGTAGGTCTAGGTATATTTGGTGGGCTGACCATAATGCAAAGGGAGATGCTCTCACTCAGGCTGGAGTTTCAACTCTCGCGTGGGGTGCCACACCTACTTCTGGTTCTGATTATCGTTCAGGTTCAACCACAGGTTCTTTAATTCTTACCGCAAGTTTAGATGGTGGAATTGCTGGAACAGGTACGGTTACAGCTGCAAATAAAATCGAAGCACTGCAGAAGTTTAAGAATACTGAAGAAACAGATATTGGACTTTTGATGGGTGGTGAAGCAGATGCAACAGTTGCACTTGAACTCATTACAATTGCAGAAGGTAGAAAAGACTGTTTAGCTTTCATTTCACCAGAACAATCTGATGTTGTTAATGCATCTGGTTCAGAAGCAGACAATGTAGTAGATTTTAGAAATACACTAGGGTCTAGTTCTTATGCTGTTCTTGATTCTGGATGGAAATATCAATATGACCGATACAATGATGTTTATCGGTATGTTCCACTTAATGGAGATACTGCAGGAGTAACTGCTGCTACAGAAGCAAACAGAGATGCATGGTTCTCACCTGCTGGATTTACCAGAGGTAACATTAGAAATGTTGTTAAACTTCCATTTAGTCCAAGAAAATCTGAGAGAGATACCCTCTACAAAAATGGTATCAATCCAGTTGTAACATTCATGGGTGCTGGAACAGTTCTTTTTGGAGACAAAACACTTCTTGCTAAACCAAGTGCATTTGATAGAATTAATATCAGAAGACTTTTCATAATTCTTGAGAAAGCAATTTCATCGTTTGCAAGAACTCAACTTTTTGAATTCAATGATGCATTTACCAGAGCTCAATTTGTGGGTTCAGTTGAACCGTTCTTGAGAGATGTTCAAGCTGGAGATGGTATTGTTGACTTTAGAGTAGTTTGTGACGAAACTAACAATACTGGTAGT
>VTLG01014289.1_pt1 | contig 12500 bp, 15 predicted proteins | sample 4694571 | NCBI WGS metagenome assembly VTLG01 (sample SAMN12604809, study PRJNA352737) | marine metagenome | biome: ENVO:00000447; feature: ENVO:00000209|ENVO:00000569|ENVO:01000036; material: ENVO:00002151; isolation source: viral sequences binned using virsorter ... | reverse complement strand
AATGCAGAAGCTGAACTTGCAAACATCCTTTCTACTGAAATCCTTGCTGAAATCAACAGGGAAGTCATTAGAACAATCTATAAGGTTGCTGAGCAAGGTGCAGTTGAGAACACAGCAAGTGCTGGTATATTTGACCTAGACATTGACTCCAATGGTAGATGGTCAGTTGAGAAGTTCAAAGGACTTCTGTTCCAGATAGAAAGAGATGCTAATAGAATCGCACAGAGAACACGTCGCGGAAAGGGCAACATTATCATGTGCTCTGCAGACGTTGCATCTGCACTAACAATGGCTGGTGTACTTGACTATACACCTGCTCTTAATGCTAACCTTAATGTTGATGATACTGGTAACACATTTGCTGGTACTATCCAAGGTAAGTACAGAGTATACATTGACCCATATTCTGCTAACCTAGCAGCTAACAACTCTGGTCTTGCACAAGGCACTAACCAGTACTATGTTGTTGGTTACAAAGGTGGTTCACCTTATGATGCAGGTCTGTTCTATTGCCCATACGTTCCACTACAGATGGTTCGTGCAGTGGGTGAGGACACCTTCCAGCCCAAGATTGGCTTCAAGACAAGATATGGTCTTGTTTCCAACCCATTTGCTGAAGGACTTACTCAAGGACTTGGCAGACTCCAAGTTAACAGCAACCGCTACTACAGAAGAGTTGCAGTTAAGAACATCATGTAAGCTAGATGCTTATATTTCTCAAAGACCTCCTCTTGTAGGGGGTCTTTTTTTATCTAAATATTTAAAAAGTATATTATAATGACTGCAACAGGTTTTAGAAATCAAGTAAAGAATAAGAATTTTTTAAATCCTACTGGGTTTAAGTTTATTTTAAACCGAGCACCTAAGGTAGTATTCTTTTCTAACCAAGCAAACATACCAGGATTAAATCTTGGTGTAGCTGAGCAACCAACATACTTGACAGATATTCCTCAGCCAGGAGATAAACTTCAATTTCAAGATTTGAATTTAAGATTTTTGGTTGATGAAGATTTAGAAAACTATCTTGAGATACAGCACTGGTTAAGAGGACTAGGTTTCCCAGATAGTCTAAAAGAGATATATGATTGGCAAAAGAGTAACCCAAATGCACCTATGGGACCTTTGAACTATACATCTGATGGTACATTGAACGTTCTTTCAAGTGCTAATACTCCTAATTTTAAAGTTAAATTTTTAAATATGTTTCCTGTGAGTATATCTGATTTGGTTTTTGATGCTACTGATAGTGATATAGATTACTTGACAGCAGACGTTACTTTCAAGTATACTATATACAACATTACTGATTTGAACGATAACATTTTATGAGTATTGATCTTGAATCTATTCAAGAGATGTGGGAGAAAGATGCACAGATAGACAGAGATAATCTACATGAAGAGTCATTAAATATTCCCTCTCTACATGCAAAGTATTTTGAATTGTATAATACTATATTTCTTTTAAGAAAGAAAGCAGAACAGCAACGTAAAAATATTCGTCATGAAAGATATGAATACTTCTCTGGGAAAGCAGATCCTGAGGTATACATAGAGAATCCTTTTCCAAAGAAGATAAGAGATAAGGATACATTGCAGAAGTATCTTGATGCTGATGAGAAACTTTCCAATTCAAATTTGAAGATTGATTATTATGATACCATGCTTGTCTACATTGAAAGTATTTTAAAAGTAGTTCAGAACAGGACATTTCAAATAAAGAATGCAATAGAATTTATGAGATTCAATTCTGGATTAGGTTGATAAATACTTCTAGCATGATGATTAGAAGTGACCAACGTTATAATACAAAAATCAAACGAAGTATATTTAAAGATAAAGGCAGAGCCTCATATTGAGTATGAGTTAAGAGATCACTTTACTTTTGAAGTAGAGGGTGCAAAGTTCATGCCTCAGTATAGAAATAGAAACTGGAATGGTGAGATACATCTCTTTGATCTAAGATCTAAAAAGATATATGTTGGTTTGTTAGATAAGATAGTATCCTTTTGTGAAAGACATGAATATAGTTATAAGTTTGTAGATAATGATTATTATGGTCCACCCTTTGAAGTAAATGCAACAATATCAAAAGAAGGAGTAAAAGATTATATCAAATCTATTACATCTATTAAAGCAAGAGAATATCAAATTGAAGGAGTATATGATTGTTTAAAACACAATAGAAGATTATTAGTCAGTCCTACTGCTTCAGGTAAATCTTTAATGATTTATTCTCTGGTTAGATATTATGTAGATAAAGGAATGAGAATCCTTTTAGTTGTTCCTACTACTTCTCTTGTAGAACAAATGTATAAGGACTTTATAGAGTATGGATGGGATGCTAAAAGTCATTGTCATAGAATTTATTCTGGTAGAGAAGTAACTAATACTAATGAAGTAACCATAACTACATGGCAATCTGTTTTTAGATTAGATAGATCTTTCTTTGTTGATTATGATGTCATTATAGGAGATGAGGCTCATCTTTTCAAGAGTAAGTCCTTAGTTAACATCATGACTAAGTTAGAACATGCTAAGTATAGATTTGGTTTCACTGGTACTTTAGATGGTACACAGACTCATAAATGGGTCTTAGAGGGATTGTTTGGACCATCATACAAGGTGACTAAAACGGAAGAACTCATGAAGCAAGGGCATTTATCTCAGTTAGATATACAATGCCTTGTTCTTAAACATCCTCCTAAAAAGTTTGAAACTTATGAGGACGAACTTCAATATTTAATTACTCATGAACAAAGAAATAATTTCATTACCAATCTTGCACTGGACTTAAACGGTAATACTCTTATATTGTATAGTAGGGTAGAAACTCATGGAGCAATACTTTATGAAAAGATAAATAATAGCAAGCACACTGATCGTAAAGCATTCTTTGTTCATGGTGGTGTTGATGCTGAACAAAGAGAATCAATTAGGGAGATTACAGAAAATGAAAACAATGCGATTATTGTTGCCAGTTATGGCACTTTCAGTACTGGGATTAACATTAAACGGTTGCACAACGTCATCTTCGCAAGCCCCAGTAAATCCCGCGTTAGAAACCTTCAATCAATTGGAAGGGTTCTTAGGAAAGGAAAAGACAAAATAAAAGCAATCCTTTATGATATAGGGGATGATTGCACGTACCATTCAACTAAAAACTATACTCTCAATCATTTGATTGAAAGAATTAAAATTTATAATGAAGAAAATTTTAATTATGAAATAATCACTATTCAAATAAAATAATGGAAGAAGACTTTTATGCTACTATAAAATTTAAATCTGGTGAAGAAATATTCGCTAAAGTATCCTATAGTGAAGAGGCAGACAGAACGTTCTTAGTACTTTCTACTCCTATTGTTATAGATAAAATTAAAAATAGAGCAGGTATGCAAGGATTTAGAGTAGAACCTTGGTTAAAAACTAGTAAAGAAGAAATATTTGTAATCAATTTAGACGATGTTCTTACGTTAAGTGAATCTGATGATTTAGAAACTATATCTATGCATGAGACATTCTCTAAACAACATGAACATTATTATAATCAAGAAAGAAAACTCAATAGGAAGATGGGATATATATCTACTATAAGTGAAGCTAAAGAATCTTTAGAAAAGCTCTTTAAGAATAACTAACGATTATCTGCCCTTGAACCCCGACAGAGTTAGTCTACTACTATTTTAAAGACTTGTCAACTATTGTGTTGAATGCTATAATAACTACATAATAGATAGTAAAGATATGACTCCTGCAAGAATTATGGGTAGAAGAAAAAGATCTGAACATTATGTCAATAACAAAGAGTTTCTTGCAGCGTTAATTAAACACAGAGAAGATATTGAAATAGCAGAAATTCGTGGTAATGAAAAACCAAGAATACCCAGATACATTGGAGAATGTTTTCTGAAGATTGCTACTCACTTATCTTTCAAACCCAACTTTGTTAACTACATGTTTAAGGAGGATATGATTTCTGATGGCATTGAAAACTGCGTACAATACATACACAACTTCAACCCTGAAAAGTCTCAAAACCCGTTTGCTTATTTCACACAAATTATTCACTACGCGTTCTTACGTAGAATACAGAAGGAGAAGAAGCAATTGGAGATCAAAAATAAGATATTGGAGAAGACAGGATATGAACAGGTATTTGAGAGAGACACTCTTGACGATTCCAACTATAGTGACTATAATCAAATCAAGGATGCGGTTCATTCTAAACTTCGTAATTAATGAAGGTAGCAATAATAACAGACCAGCACTTTGGATGCAGAAAAAACTCAAAACTTTTTCATGATTATTTTCTAAAGTTCTATAATGATGTATTCTTTCCCACGTTAGAGAGGGAAGGTATTACTACGGTTATTGATATGGGTGATACCTTTGATAGTAGAAAGGGTATAGATTTTGGTGCATTGACATGGGCAAAGAATAATTACTATGATAGATTAAAGAAGATGGGCATAACTGTCCATACTATAGTTGGTAATCATACAGCATACTATAAGAATACAAATGATATAAATGCAGTAGATCTACTCTTGAGAGAGTATGATAATGTAAAAACATATTCAGAAACAACTTCTATTGAGGTGGGTGGATTGAATATTCTTCTTGTGCCTTGGATTAATTCTGATAATCAAGAAATGAGTCATGCCTTGATTAAGAAGTCAAGAGCTCCTGTGTGTATGGGACATCTTGAGTTAGTTGGTTTTAGAGTGCATCGTGGTTATATCATGGAACATGGTACAGATGCATCTCTCTTTAATAAATTTGATAAAGTATTTTCTGGACATTATCATACAAGATCTGATAATGAAAAGATTTTTTATCTAGGTAATCCTTATGAAATCTACTGGAATGATTGCAACGATACAAGGGGTTTTCACCTCTTTGATACAGAAACCCAAGAGCACACTGCGGTGGATAATCCATATAGGCTCTTTCACGTCCTTTACTATGAGGATCATGATCATCAGCTTTTTGACGCCAGTCAACTACAAAACAAAATCGTCAAAGTAGTTGTTAAAAAGAAAAGTGATCAAGTAAAGTTTGAAAAATTTATAGACAAACTTTATTCTGCAAATGTAGCAGAACTTAAAATTGTAGAAAATTTTGCTCTTACTGAAGCAGCAGAGTTTGAAGCATTTGAATCTGAAGATACCCTCTCTATCCTTAATAGGTATATTGAGGAGGCAGAAATAGATCTTGATAGATCTAAAGTCCAAAAATTGATACAAGAAGTCTATCAAGAAGCATGTGAATTAGTTTAATGTTCATTCTAACAGTAGAAGGTAATGAAACTGAAGGAGCCTATTCTGTACCATCAGATGATGGGGAACAAGTTCTTTACCTTTTTGAGGATGAAGATGATGCTATTAGATATGCTTTATTGCTAGAGGATCAAGATTATCCAGAAATGCATGTTATTGAGGTAGATGGTAAAGTGGTGATTAAAACTTGTGAGTTGCATAATTACAGATATTCTGTAATCACTAAAAATGATATTGTTATTCCTCCATTAGAAAATGATCTTATTTGAAAAAATACGTTGGAAGAACTTTCTTTCTACTGGTAATCAATACATTGAAGTTGAATTAGATAAAGATTCTACAACTTTAATTATTGGAACTAATGGTGCTGGAAAAAGTACTGTATTGGATGCTCTTACTTTTAGTTTATTCAATAAACCATTCAGGAAGATTAGTAAGTCTCAACTTATTAATACAGTCAATGAAAAGGATTGTAGAGTAGAAGTAGAATTTTCTATGGCAGAGACTGAATGGAAAGTTGTGAGAGGAATAAAACCAAACCTATTTGAGATTCATAGGAATGGTATATGTATGGATCAATTTGCTAATGCTAATGACCAACAAAAATGGTTAGAGCAAAATGTAGTGAAGATGAATTACAAATCTTTTACTCAGATTGTTATTTTAGGGAGTAGTAATTTTGTTCCCTTCATGCAATTGAGTGCTACTAATAGAAGGGAGGTTATAGAAGATCTTTTAGATATTAAAATTTTCTCTTCTATGAACAATCTTATTAAAGATAAGATGCGTGGTGTAAAGGATGAAGTAAGAACTTTAGATTTGAAGAAGGAGTCTCTTAATGATAAAGTTAATATGCAAACTGAATTTATAGAGGAGATAGAACAACAAGGTAAAAATAGAATAGAAGATAATCAGAAAAAAATTACTAATCTTTTTTCAGAATCTGATGATTATATTGCTGAGAATGAAGCATTTGAAAATGATGTTCATGACCTGACAAAAGAACAAGAGAAGGTAACAGGTGCTACAGAAAAATTACGTAAACTAGGTACTATAAAAGGAACTTTATCTAATAAGGTAGCAACTATTACCAAGAAGCATAAGTTTTTTGAAGAGAATACTGTTTGCCCTACCTGTAAACAAGAGATTGAAGAATTGATTAGGTTAAATAACATTGGTGATGCTCAAGATAAGATAAAGGAGTTGCAATCTGGTTATCAAGAACTAGAGGAGGCAATTAAAAAAGAGGAGGAGAGAGAGCATCACTTTACCAAACTATCTAAGGAGATTACTACACTAACGCATGGCATTTCTAAAAACAATACTCGTATCTCTGGGTGTCAACGACAGGTCAGGGATTTGGAATCGGAAATTCAGAAACTTACCGATCAACTTGCAAACAGAAATACTGAGCATGAGAAGTTAGAATCTTTTAAAGAAAATTTAGGGAAGACATATGAGGCATTAGCCTCTAAGAAGGACATCATACGCTATCATGATTTTTCATATAGCTTGTTAAAGGATGGTGGTGTCAAATCTAAGATAATAAAGAAGTATCTTCCATTAATTAATCAGCAGGTCAATAGGTATCTGCAGATGATGGACTTCTATATTAACTTTACTCTTGATGAAGAGTTTAATGAGACTGTTCAGTCTCCTATACATGATAATTTTTCTTATGCTTCCTTTAGTGAGGGTGAGAAGATGAGGATTGATCTTGCTTTACTCTTTACATGGAGGGAGGTAGCAAGGTACAAAAACTCTGTTAATACAAATTTACTAATTATGGATGAGGTGTTTGATAGTTCTCTTGATGGATATGGAACTGAAGAATTCCTTAAGATTATTCGTTTTGTGGTGAAGGATGCTAATGTATTTGTGATATCCCACAAGACAGGTATAGACGATAGGTTTGGTAGTGTGCTAAGATTTGAAAAGATTAAAGGTTTTAGTAGGTTGGCATCATGAATGAAAGAGAAAAAGAAGAATTAAGGGATTTGAAAAATAGAGTAAATAGATTGCAGTATGAGTTTGATAAATTAAAGAATGCTATACTATTTCTCCCAGAGATAGGAGATAAAGTTCAAAAAGGTATGTGGTTATGACTACACCAAACTGGCAACACCATTCTGATAAACCTCAGAAGAGAAAACTTAAACCACAGGCACTACGTCAAGCAAAGAAAAGGCGTGGACAGTTGATAAAGCGTCTACTTACCTCCCCAAAAGGGAGGTTTTTTAGTATGATAGGTACATCACAAGAAAAGTTACATGGCAGTTCAACAAGAAATCAAGTCTCAACTAGCAAAACTGCTTGCTACTGAGGATCTAGTAGTAGAGCATAAGGATGTCCCTACAGCACAGTTTAATGTGCATACTAGAGAGTTGCTCCTTCCTATGTGGGAAAAGGCAAGTAATCATGTATATGATATGTTGGTTGGTCATGAGGTAGGACATGCACTCTTTACACCTGATGAAGAGATGGGTGGGGAAGTTCCTGCTACATTCTTGAATGTGGTAGAAGATGTAAGAATAGAGAAGTTGATGAAGAGAAAGTATCTTGGTATTGCTAAGACTTTCTATAGAGGATATCATGAGTTGCATGAGAAAGATTTCTTTGAGGTAAAGGATGAAAATATTGATGATCTTAATCTTGCTGATAGGACTAACTTATACTATAAGGTGGGTACGTTCCTTGATGTTCCTTTTACAGATGCTGAGACTAAGATTGTTGAGATGATTGGTAAGTGTGAGACTTTTAAAGAAGCAAAGGAAGCAGCAAAGGTTCTTTATGAGTATTGTAAGGATGAAGTAAATCAAGAACAACAGACACAGAAGAATGATGAAGAAGGTGAGGGTGAGATGGATCTACCTTCCAATTCATCAGATCTAGAGACTGAAGAAGTAGATGGTCAAGAAGTTGATGATGAGACACCTGATGTAGAACCTACTCCAGTAGAAGCAGAGGCAGAGAAAGAACCAGAAGTTCAAACTGCTGAGTCATTGGAGAGTCATCTTCAAGATTTGGTGAGAGAGAATGCTGTAGAGAATGTTTATCTTGAAATTCCTGATTTGGATTTGGATAAGATCATTGCTACTAATGAGGAAGTTCATAAAGAGATTGATAGGTCATGGAAACAGCAGCAAGACTTTATTAATGAGCATACAGATAGGAAATCAAATTTATTTGAAGAGGTGGATGCAGAGTACAATCAATTCAAAAGAGATGCACAGAAAGAAGTATCATATCTTGTAAAGGAGTTTGAGTGTAAGAAAGCTGCTAGTGCATACTCACGTGCTGCTACTAGTAGAACTGGTGTGTTGGATACTGCTAGACTCCATACATATAAGTTTAATGAGGATCTATTTAAGAAGGTAACAGTTCTACCTGATGGTAAGAATCATGGTTTAGTATTTGTTCTTGACTGGTCTGGTTCTATGTCTAGAGAAATGCTTGATACTGTTAAGCAACTTTATAATCTTATATGGTTCTGTAAGAAAGTATCTATTCCATTTGATGTTTATGCTTTCACTAATGAGTGGAAGAGAAGAGAGCAAGATCCTACTGGTCAATGGAATGCACTAGATAATGAGTTACCATATGAACCTCAAGAATATAACTTTAGAGTTGAAGAAGATTTTTCTCTAATGAATCTCTTTACTAGTAATGTAAGAACTAATGAGTTAGAGCATCAGTTAAAGAATATATGGAGGATTGCTAGTGTATTTTCCAACTACTATGGTAGCAGATATAGTTATCCTACTAGATTATGTTTATCAGGAACACCATTGAATGAAGCACTCATGTGTCTTCACCAAATTCTTCCTAAGTTCCAGAAAGAAAATAATGTAGAGAAAGTACAATGTATTGTCTTGACAGATGGTGAAGCAAACTCTATGCCTTATCATGTGAATGTAAAGGATTATTTTAATTCTGATGAGTGGAAGATGGGATTAAGGGGTATTAATGCTGGTCATTGTTTCTTGAGAGATAGATCTTTGGGTAAAGTTTATAAGTTTGGTTATTCTTGGTGGAACTTTACTGAAGTTCTTATTAAGAATCTACAAGACAAGTTTTCTTCATCCAACTTTATAGGTATTAGAGTTCTTCCTGTAAGAGAAGGAAGTAACATCATAAGAAGATATTGTGATGATCCTGCTGACTATGAGAAGTGCATGAAAGATTGGAGAAAGTTAAAGACATTTACTATCAAGAGTAGTGGTTATGATGCATACTTTGGTCTTTCATCTAGTGCTCTTGCTGATGATACTGAGTTTGAAGTTAAGGAAGGGGCAACAAAAGGACAGATTAAGACTGCATTTGTTAAGTCACTAAAGACAAAGAAACTAAATAAAAAGGTGTTAGGAGAATTCGTTTCTTTGGTTGCATGAAGACTTTTAAACAATTTATAGATGAAGCAGTAGAAGCTTCTAATTCTATAAAAGGATTATCTCCATATAAAACAATGAATCAGGGAACTACTGATGAAAAAGGTAATTTTAGATATATAAAAAGATTATTTAAAAAAGTAAAAGTAAATGCAAACTCTGGGGTAGCATGAAGTCATTTAAAGAATTCTGCTCTCAACTAGATGAGAGTAGTTTAAGTAGAATCAAGAGTAAATCTGATAAAGGTGGTATTGCTACAATGTCAGCATCCAGAGCAGATAAGTCTGCAAAAGAAAATCGTGCAAGAGCAAAGCAGCTAGATAAAGATATCAAGGGTAAGGGTTTACCTGGTGCTACAAAGGTAACTGGTTCATATGTAGAGAAGGGTGATGATGGTAAGGAGAAGAAGGTTAAAGAACGTAGTCACGTTGTCACTTCTGGTAAGAAGGGTAAGAGAGCTTTCAAGAAAGCAGTTAAGTCACTAGGTAAGAAGTATGGGCAGGATTCAGTATTGACACAAACCAAAAAAACTGGTACACTATCAGCAACGCGTAAAGGTGGTCTAGGTAAAAAGAAAAATATTAAATTGGGTAAATTTAAACCACAAGGTAAAAACCCAGAAGGTCAATCGCAAATTAAGGGGAAGACTTTTACTTATGGATAAAAAACTTTATGATGACTCTAATTGGAGAGAAGAATCTATACCTTATCACTCTGGCAAACAAGCAGAGTTATTGAGAGATGGACCTCATAGTCTTGCTCAATCATGGATGATGCAAGCAATGTATGGGCAATGGAAAAAAAGGAATGGTTATGATAAGCTTGACCCTAAAGAAAATGAAGGTCAATTGCAGTCATCTATGAAGGAGTTTTTCCAACGACAAAAAGATCAAGGAATATGATTGCGGGTGTAGTTTAGTGGTAAAACCTCAGCCTTCCAAGCTGATGTTGTGGGTTCGATTCCCACCATCCGCTCTGTGACAGTAAACAAAGTGGCACTTTGGGGGTTTAAAGACCCCCTTTTTGCTCTATAATATGATTATTGAAAGAAACCTACTACATTATGTTTGAGATTAAAATGACTGAAAAAGAAATTGTTGATGGGTTGAGAAGTAACTATGGCAAAGAGTTCACTGCTCCTGATGTACGTGGATTCTGTGCTGCAAATGACATTGCTTATCAAACTGTCACTAAGAAGATAGAACAATATAAGGTTGGTAGAGGTAAGTGGAACCTTGAAGTTACTACTAAAGCAGTGCAGAACATTGAAAAGTCTTTTAGTGCTCCTGCTGTGGAACCTACAGTACAACAGAATCTAATTCCAGATCAGGATGATGCTTTTGTTAAGTTTGGTCCTTTCAATGATGTAAAGGCTATCCTTAAGTCTAAGCAGTTTTATCCTACATTCATAACTGGTTTATCAGGTAATGGTAAGACATTTGGTGTAGAGCAAGCATGTGCTCAACTAGGTAGAGAGTTGATTAGAGTTAACATTACCATTGAGACTGATGAGGATGATTTGATTGGTGGATTTAGATTGGTTGATGGTGCTACTGTATGGCACAATGGTCCTGTCATAGAAGCACTTGAAAGAGGTGCAGTTCTATTATTAGATGAAGTTGACCTTGCATCTAATAAGATACTCTGCTTGCAACCAGTATTGGAAGGTAAAGGATTATTCCTTAAGAAGATTGGTAAGTTTGTTCAACCAGCAGCAGGTTTCAATATCATTGCTACTGCTAATACAAAAGGTAAGGGTTCTGATGATGGTAGATTCATTGGTACAAATGTATTGAATGAAGCATTCCTAGAAAGATTCTGTGTAACCTTTGAGCAAGACTATGCATCACCAGCAATAGAGACTAAGATTCTTAGATTGCATTCTGCTAGTGTTGGATGTCATGATGATAAGTACATCAAGCATCTTGTAGACTGGGCAGATATCATTAGAAGAACATTCTATGATGGTGGCATTGATGAGGTAATCTCAACCAGAAGATTGGTTCATATCATTCGTGCTTACAGCATCTTTGGTGATAAGTTGAAAGCAATCAAGGTATGTACTAATAGATTTGATGATGAAACAAAGCAAGCATTCCTTGAATTATATGATAAGGTAGATGCAGATGTAGACATTGACAAAGTGGAGGAATAGTGGTATGGTAAATGCATGGAGCTTAGCTTACGACGTAATTAATGGAACACTTGACGAAAATTTTCCTCCTATGACTGACAATACAATTACATCACTAGAGAGTGATGAGTATGATCCAAAACCAAAATCTGATAAAGAAGATAGTGATTGGAAAGATCCTGTTATTACAGTAGGATCAGGCAATACAGCATCACTGGGAGAGCCTGGTTTTGTTAGTTTTGATTTTAATGATCCTAATAATACAGTTACTATTGATACTAGCAATCATGAAACTCTAGATTTTAGCAAACTAGATTTGGATGGTATGAGTATTAATTATGATATGGACCCAGATTTAGCATATATGGAACCTGGTACAGTTCTTAAAACAGAATCTGATGACTTGTTCGCAAGTATGGATGCTGTAAGAACTGGTGTAGATACTGGTTCAATTTATGCTGATACTTGGCCACATGTTGATACTCTGAATATTAAGATACCAGATGATACTGGAATACCACTTCCTCAGAATTTTCTAGCAGACAATGATGATGCTGCTGCCCATCATTTTACTACACCAACACCTGGAATACAAAAAGATTGTAATAGAAAATATAAAGAAGATGAGTCCATCAAAGCTCTTCAGGATTATATTTCTACCACTTATGGTGGACATTATACTTCTGATAACAATAAC
>VTLG01012545.1_pt1 | contig 12500 bp, 15 predicted proteins | sample 4694571 | NCBI WGS metagenome assembly VTLG01 (sample SAMN12604809, study PRJNA352737) | marine metagenome | biome: ENVO:00000447; feature: ENVO:00000209|ENVO:00000569|ENVO:01000036; material: ENVO:00002151; isolation source: viral sequences binned using virsorter ... | reverse complement strand
ACTATTCTAGCCACGTTTTTTAACTCCTTTTATTTTTTTCTTATTTAGTGATGCATAAAAAACTTGTTCACCTCTTTTTTTACCATATTGTTTTTTCATAGACTTCATTATCTTTTTACCTTTTTTATTTAATGGCATTATCTTCTCCCGTCTGGTTGAAAGTCTATTCTAAAAGTTCCTAGTTTCCAGAATTGACCTGTGCTTGTATTTTCTACTTTTAGTGATATCTCTCTAGCTCTAGCACGTGTATCTATTTTAGTTGAGCTACTATTAATTGTAAATGGACCTAGAGAAGAACTAGCTTTTGTTTGATTTGGAAAATCTCTTAAATTTAATGTAACTCTTGCATCACCTGTTTGTGCAAGAAAGTCTGGCAATACTCTTCTTATTTTCATCATAAACTCACCATCACCTGCTAAACCTTGTCGACCAATATCAAAACTACCAGACTCTATGTTTGCAGCTATGGCTGATGTTTGACCACCTTTGACTTGATTCAATCCAGTTTCGTGTTCGTAGTATGTAGATGCGCCATCAGTATTACCGTGTACATAATTAACATCAGTATCTGCTGTCTCAGCACTAGAGTCATATTCTGTTGCGTGTGGTTTACCAAATATTGCAGAGTCCTCCCACGCTGTTCTTGCTAGTGTGCCTGTAGTCCATACAGGTCTTTCTGGACTTGAGTCTAGATAATTATAAGCAACCATTCTATTAACAACACCTGAACCTGAGTTTGGATAGAACCACATTACTTCACCAAACAAGTTATTTAATCCTGCATTAATATGTTGCTTTGGTGTTGTGTTGATATCATCAAAAACGTGGTCTTCAACTAAACACGGTAATGATTCTAGTTTACCTGTATATCTAAAAAAACCATTTTCTGACATCCAGTAAGCTGTACCATCTACTTCAACAGCTGCGTTCTGACCAATTAATCCACAGTTTGTTCCTACTTGTTGGAATGAAAATGTAAATGGTGGACCAACAAAACGCATAATAAATAATGCTGTGTCTGTCCAAATGTAAATGGCATCACGACCTCTAATGGCTCCCACAAGTTTAGAACCATCAGCTAATCTTTGTGTACCTGCTGTATTGGTAGCTGTTGGTGTATAAGAATTAATATCTTCTTGAGAAGAGAATCTAATAAACATAGGGTCTTGTGTAGATTTAGTTCCTATGGTTGTTTCTGTTCCAAAAAAGATTAAGTGTCTATCGGGTGTAGATACTAAACTAAACGCAGATGCTGTTGGTGCACTTGTTATAATAGTCGCTCTAGTATTATTAGCTCCAGTAGGATTAGAGTCCCACTCAAAACTCTCACCACCATTTATAGTTGCAATAAGTTTGTTACCTAAATTATCTAGTGACCATAATCCTGGTGCTGTTACAATATCTCCAGATGCTGCAGCATTCCAAGCAAAAAAGTTTGATGCATCTGTTACTGTTGCACCAGATGAATGTGTAGCTGCTGTTGTTCCTAAAGCACCTCTAGTTAAACCAGATAATGTTCCGCTACTATTACCTGTGTATGTAATTAATTCTGTTCCAATCAATACTGTACCTGAAGATGGAAAAGAAGATGAACTAGCCATTGTTAAACTTGTTACTGATGCATTGATGTCTGATGATAATGTAGATGTAAATTGTCCTGCTTGTTGTCCACCCCAAGATCCCAAACTCCAACCTGTTGATGCAACCTCAACTGCTGGTCCTACTGGGTAATAGTGTTGAACTCGAATACCACCAGATGTTGTAGCACCTGATCCTGACTCGTTTGATTCCATTTCTATTGTTAGTGTTGTATCTGTTGGTATGGATGTCACCATAAATTTTTTATCTGTAAAATCTCCAGAACCAAAATCTGAACCAGTGATAGCTGTAAAAGTATCTAATAATATAATATCAAACTTATTTATGTTGTGTGCAGATGCAAAGGTAAGTGTTACAGTCTTTGATCCATTAGTTGTAGAGAAAGCATTTGATAAAGATGTTGTAGCTTTAATAGGATGTATGTCGTAAAATATACCTCCAGAGTATGCGTACAAAATTCTGTTTGTTCCTAGGATAGCATACTTAATACCTGATGTATTAACAAAGTGATGAATAGCTGTTGCTCGACCTGTTATGGCAACTGAACCAAGTTGTGACCAACCACCAATCTTTTCTGGTGTGCCATATCTAAATCTAACATTATCACCGTTAACCCATTGGCTTTCACCACCGGTAGCAGTGACCTGTTTATTAAATCCAGGCGCAAATTTAACTTTTTGCAGCATAGTGATTTCCTATGCCTTATGGTTTAGTCGGCCAAGTAGCGTTATTACATTTATCAACAGTGTCTTTTCCAGCTGGAAAATCTCTAAGCGACTGTCTGTAGTTTTTCATATCATCCGACATTGTTACATCAGATAATGCGTAATAGTCAGTCTCTGCTAAAAGTTGATTTCTTCTAGTTCTTAAAGCAGCTTGTGCTCTTGCTACGGCACCATCCGCCCACGCTTTTTCCTCAGCGTCTCTTGCTGTCTCCTCTGCAGCTGTAAGCTGAATACGCTCACCGTTAACCATCTTGAATCTAGGCATATTTGTTCTCCTTGTTTTTTGTTTATATACTATTTCATATAGTTGTAAAAGCCTAATTTACCCCATACAAATCTATTGTTCCTGAGTCTATATTTCCCGAAGTAAATGCAAAACTTATCTCATCAATGGCTGATGTAGTGTTAACATATCCAGCAGTGAGAGTATCTCTTGGACTACCATAATTTAAACTTGTTCTCGCTATAAAGTGTTTTACAAAAGTCGTATTACTTGGATCGAATAGATGTAAAATTCCACTTACGCTTTCATCAGCAGCATTTCCAACTTCTTCTGATATTCTTTGATACGCTGTTCCTTGTGCTTGGTCGTTTGCAGTTCTATAATCTAAACCTGAAGCTGAACCATTTTCTAAATGATATGCTCTAAAAAGAGTTGATGTAATAGTTTCATTAAAACCACTTTCGCCATTTGCATTTACTTGAAATGTAAAATGTTTATCGTTAGTTTCAGGATGCATATTATTTAGTATAAAAATATATTCTTTATATGTGCTACTAATTCCTGATGTTATATCTACAGATGATGAAGAACTAGCTGTTGATCTTGATATAAAAACTAAATCACCAAGACTAGTTGTAGTTCCAACTTCTGTTGCATCTTTTAATGCTCTATTATTTAAAGTTACTATACTCATTATGATTTACTCAATCCATACATTTTTATAACACCACTGTCTATGTTACCACTATTAAATTGAAAATCTACTCCGTCAATAGCTGCAGTTACATTACAATAACCAGCAATATAATTATCAAAAGTATAATCACCATCGTGATAAATATTAGTTCTTGCAATAAAATGTTTTACAAATGTTGTTGATGAAGGTGAAAACAGATACATTTCTCCACTTAAACTTTCATCATTTCCGTTACCAATACTATCAACAACTAAGTTTTGATAATTTGTGCTTTGTGCAAGATCATCAGAAGTATCATAAAAGACAGACGCACCGCCACCACCCTCTCCGTGATATGCACCAAAAGTTGTTGTAGTTTTTGTTGCATCAAAAGCAGAAGAACCATCTCTAAAATTTACTTGAAAAAAAACATCATCAGTTGCTGGGTGCATATTAATAAATTTAAATAAATAAGTATCGTAAGTGCTATCAATATTAGAAGTAAAACTAGAAGAAGATACTCCTGAAGATATAGTGTTAGTGGTAATTAAATTCATACCACCACTTGCTATACTATCTAAAGCAGTTACATTTAATATAGATCTATTGTTATATTTAACTAACGCCATATAATTTTATAACTCCTGAATCTATATTGCCTGAACTAAATTTAAAATCAATCGCATCTATTGCAGACGTTGTGTTAAAATATCCAGCAACATACTGATTCCAACTATAAGCATTAGAAGTTGGTCCAAACATACCTTGCGAGGTTGCAATAAAATGTTTTACAAAAGTAGTTGATGATGGCTCAAACAAATGTAAAGCACCTGACACACTTCCATCATCTGAATAATTAACTTCTGTTAAAAGTCTTTGATAGTTAGTTGATTGTGCTAAATCACCAGGAGCAACATATTCAATAACAGCTTCTGAATCATTTTCTGCGTGATAAGCATTAAAATTTGTAGATGTTATCGTAACTCCGAAACTACTACCAGCATTTGTTGAACCTTGAAAAGTCCAATGTGGTATATTTACTGATGGGTGACAATTAATATATTTAAAAATATATTCTTTATAAGTAGAATCTATGCCACTTGTAAAAGATAATGAGGAACTACTACTAGCTGTCTGTGTAGATATTAAATTTAAAGAACCACCACTAATAGCTGCAGGTATCGAAGTTATAGCTGATAAAGAATTATTGTTACAAAAATTTAAAGCCATTATAACACTCCGTACATTGTTATAGTTCCAGAATCTATATTTCCTGAAGTCATCTTAAAGTTTACTGCATTTATTGCTGACGTTGTGTTTCCATATCCAGCACAAAAGTCTTGCATTGTATAAGATGCGTGAATCATAGCATTTGTAACACTAATAAAATGCTTAACGAACGTGGTATTACTAGGGTCAAATAAATGTAAATAACCTGAAACTGAACCATCATCATCGGCATCTATACCTGATGATAAATTTTGATAACCTGTTCCTTGTGCTAAATCTCTTGATTGTTCATAAGCTACAGTCGTATAACTATCTGCCTCATCGTGCACTGATCTAAAATAAGTAGTTGTTTTTGCAACATTATAATTACTACCACCATCAATAGAAAAATTTATATTAAAAGACGTATCATTAGTAGCTGGGTGCATATTATTAAACAAAAATATATATTCTTTATGAGTGCTAGTTAAACCAGATGTAAAAGATATTGATGAACTTGAGCTTGCTGTAGTAGATGCTATCTTAACTAAATTACCCCCAGCACTTGCTGTTTCTAAACCATTAGCACTAGAATTAAATCTTATACCTTTACCAGCAGCAGGTGTAACATTTAAACTATTAAATTTTAATTTATTAAGAGCCATTATTTCGTTATCCCATACATTTTGATAACACCGCTATCTATGTTACCACTATCAGGTTTAAAGGTAATACCATCAATAGCAGCAGTCACATTGCAATATCCAGCAACAAAACATCTATCAGTTTGGTTAGAGGATATAACAGTTTGTGTATCTGAGATAAAATGTTTTACAAAAGTTGTTGATGATGGTGAAAATAAAAAAATTGTTCCTGATAAACTTTCGTCACTTGCATTACCAATGTTTCTTACAATGGTCTGATCTGCTGTTCCATTTGCTAAATCAAATCCTGTTTCATACCCCAAAGAGGTACTACCACCTGATTCTTGATGACTAACTTGATAACAAGTGCTTTGTTTTGTTGCATCAAAACTTGATCCACCATCTCTAAAGTTCATTCTAAATTCAGAGCCATCATTAGCTACGTGAATGTTTATTAATTTAAACATATAATTATCATAAGTACTATCAATACCTGATGTAAAATCTGATGAAGATACTCCTGACGATATAGTATTAGTTGCAATTAATGTCATAGCACCTGCAGCTGCTGTATCAAATCCATTAGCACTAGAGTTAAAAGCTAACCCTGTGCTTGCAACTGTGGTTAAATCAAAACTATTAAAATTAAATTTAGTTAATGCCACTATGATACTCCATACATTTTAATTACACCTGAATCAATGTTACCACTAGCAAATTTAAAATCAATCGCATCTATTGCACTTGTAGTATTTGCATAACCAGCAACATAATTTGTCCAAGCAATATCGCTTCTATGAACTGTGCTATTATCTGAAATAAAATGTTTTACAAAAGTTGTATTACTAGGATCAAATAAATGTAAATATCCTGAAACTCCTTGATCGTTATCTCCCCCTGTTCTTTCATTTATATCTTGATAATTTGTGGATTGTGCTAGTTTATAACCTGAATCTCCTGACAAAGTTCCAAAACCGCCATCTTCTCCGTGATATGCTAAAAAAGCAGTGGTTGTTTTTGTTACATTGTAGTTACTACCACCATCAGCACTAAAATTAAATTGAAACGAAACAGCATCGGTAGCTGGGTGTATATTAATAAACTTAAAAATATATTCTTTGTATGTAGAGTCTATTCCACTTGTAAAAGATAATGAAGAACTACTACTAGCAGTTTGTGTTGATATTAAAACTAAGCTACCACCAACATCATCCGCAGCTAGTCCATCATTACTAGAGTTAAATGTTATAAACTTACTCGCTGTGGGAGTAACGTTGAAACTGTTAAAATTTGCTTTAGATATTGCCACATTCTACTCCTAACTATGTTTTCTTCCGTATAATGAAAATCTGCCATTATCTATATTACCTGATGAAAAATAAAATCTAATACCTGTTACAGCAGTAGTTGCTGCATATTTTCCAGCAGAATTTAAAATTCCAGTTCTACCAGTATCTTGTTGTTGTAAAACTGCGTGACATTTCATAATTGTATGAAAAGTTGTGCTATGAGGATTAAAAAGCACTACCTCAAGAGATGATGCCTCATTGTCATCACTTCCCATTGGTCTTGATAATTCTATTTTATCTTGACCTGTACCATTATCTTGATCAACTTGATTGTCGTGTACTACATTTGCAAAATGATAACTACTACTAGTCACAATTGCTTGTGATCCACTTGTTCCTGTAAAAACTCTTGAATATAATTTTACGCTATCAGTGGCTGGGTGAATATCAGTTATGACTATACAAAAATCTATAAAGTCTGTTGATAGTGTAGTAAAATCAACTTCTGAAACACCACTTGTTACATTTGTTGATGAAATAAACTCCCACATCCCACCACCTTTTAAATGAGAAAAGTCTACTCTTTTTAATACACCTGCATCAGATAATAATAATTCATCTGTGTCAGCAGGAGTTTCTGCTAAAGCTGTTTGTCCTGAGATTACATCTGCATTAAATTTAGCAGCTGTTACTGAGTTAGCAACTAATTTTGCAGTTGATATACTATTGTCTGAAGGTGTGCCTAGATCTAATACATCACCTAAAATAATCACGAAGTCGATGACATCACCTGTTGCTAAGTTACTAGCAAAGGTAAGTGTGGATCCTGATATAGTAAACGAGTCGCCGGGTGCTTGTAGTACACCATTAAGAGATACTAACATATGATTAGCATTCTCAGGAGTTACTGCTGCACCACCAACGTTTAGTGTGTATGCTGCTTGACCATTAACAACCGATATCGCATCACACTTTTGAAAGTTTCCTACTACTGGTTGTTTACCTATATATGCCATAATTTATTCCTAACTTGTTGATAATCCATAAAGTGAAAAATTACCTCTATCAATATTTCCACTTCCAACTCTTATTTGAAATCCTGTAAGCGCATTTACCGTGCCGTGATTTGTTCCACTAAAATAACCAGCAATAGCTTGTCCATATTGCTCTAAACCTGAAATTGTTCCGTGAACTAATTTATGAGTATCAGTTGTTGAGGGTTTATGAAAATATATTTCTGCGCCAAATGACTCATCAGAAGCATTTCCAATTCCATCATTTAATGTTCTTATATCACTATCACTTGTTGAATTAAAAAAAGAACTATTATTATCAGAATCTCTTGTCATTCCTGTAAATTGATAATTACTCGCCATAAAATCACCGCTATCTTTAAATCTAATGTGAGGTTTCTGATTATCCGTTACTACGTGCATATCACTAATTACTAATTTATATGCGTTGTAAGTGCTATCAAACACAACATCTGAAGTGCCGTGAATAAAATCAATAGAAGAAACAGCAGAGGATATTGTTTGTGTTTTAATATGAATTAAACCACCGCCGCCTTTAATATAAGAGTAATCTATTCTTTTAAGTGTTCCAGCATCTGAAACTAAAAATTCATCTGTGTCTGCTGGTTCTGCAGCTAAAGCTGTTGTGCCAGAAATAATATCATTATTTAATTTAGCCGCTGTTACAGAAGTGGCAGCTAACTGTGATGTGCCAACAGATGCATCTGCTGGATTAACTGTTTGTAAAGCTCTACCTAAAAATACAGCATACATAGTGTCTGTACTAGCTGTGGCTGCAGATAATGTAAGTGCAGTTCCAACAGCTGTGTATGCTTTACCTGAACCAGGTTGTTGTCTTACGTTATTAATAAATAACGCAAGTTCATTCTCATTTGTAACTGGGTGATCCAACGTGTAGGAGGTTGTAGCACTCGTTGAAAATTCCTGAGTTGCAAATGATGTAAATGTTTCTGCAGGTAAAGGACCAATATACGCCATCTTATGTTATCTCCATTATAGACAGTGTACCTGATAGTTTATCAGCCACAGAACAATCAATTCTTATAACGTCTCCAGCCTCTAATACAACTTTACCACCTGATAATAATTCAAGTGAAGTTCCTGAAGGGATGTTAACATCCTTTACAAGAAAGGAAGTTCCATTTGAAGCGTTATTTGCACCAGCACGATTTGATGTTGTACTAACCAATTCTACCTCTGCAGTCACTGCAGTTGTATGAATATTAGCAAGAATCAAACCAAGAACAACTGTAGTTGTACTACTAGCTACAGTGTACATCGTAAACGGTGTGCCTGCTGAATTGGGTTCTGCTGCAAAATTTACTACTTTGAACGTGTTTGCCATTTATATCCTCCTACTACTTTATACCTTACCCTAATGCAATTGCAAGCGCAGTCGGGTCGTCTGTACTAAATCCTGCACTTGTTAAATATGTTTTAACGTCTGTTAATGCTACCTGTTTCATCGTTCCAGCATCGTTTGTGACTAATCTGTCAGCATCCACTAATGTTGTAGAGGTAGCTGATGTGCCACCATCCATAACATTTAGCTCTGTTGCTGTAGATGTAACGCCATCTAATATGTTTAGTTCTGAAGCTGTAGACGTAACACCGTCTAATATATTTAGCTCTGCTGCTGTGGATGTAACTGCTGTTCCGTTAATAGCTAACTTATCTGTTACAATGTTAAAAGTACCATTGTCTTCCACTCTAGCTACTTCTGTCCCATCTCTTTGTTGGAATATTATATCTTTTGCATCAACAACTGGTCTAATAATGACATCACTTGACGAGTTCGTTACTCTTAAAATCTCTGTTCCAGCAACTTTAAAATTAAAGTCTCCACCGCCTGCATCTAAAATAATGTCTGCACCAGCATCTAATGTAATATCACTAGAGTTATCTATTTCTGCAATAACAGGTGTTGTTAAAGTTTTGTTAGTAAAAGTTTGTGTTGCTGCTATACCTGCAACTGTATCTGTAGTAGCTGGTAAAGTTAATGTAATATTACCAGAAAAGGCTGAGTGAGCAGGTGCTTGTAATCTAGCATAGTGAGCGTTTGATGACTCACAATAAAAATCAACATAAGATTGAGAACCAGAGTTTTTAATTGATATAGATCCTGATTGTATATCAATACCATTAGATCCATCAATTCTAACAACTCCAGATCCGTTTGGTGTTAAAGCAATATTACCATTTGATGTAGATACTAAGGCATTACCATTAACATCTAAATCACCACCTAATTGTGGTGTTGAATCTTCTACTACATTGGATATCTCAGAACCTGAAACAATACCTGCTGTTAAAGTTGATCTTGTAATTTTTTTAAGTCCGCCACCTGAAGTATCTACTGCTAATAATACATCATCAGATGCAACTGTAGATATTTCTGATAATGAACCAACTGCCACAGAATTAAAGTTTGTACCATCTGCAATTAATAAATTACCTGCAGTGTTAGTGGCCATAAAAATATCATCACCTGATACTGTAAGATCTCCAGCAATAGTTAAATTTCTGAGACCGGTTAAATCTTTATTAGAGTCTACTATTACTGCTTTTGATGCACTTACAGTTCCTGCTGTAATACCATCCACTAAATTTAATTCTGAAGCTGTAGATGTTACTCCATCTAATATATTTAATTCAGCTGCTGTTGATGTTACACCGTCAAGAATATTTAATTCTGCTGCTGTTGAAGTAACACCATCAAGAATATTAAGTTCAGCTGCTGTTGATGTTACAGCAGTGCTACCTAAAGTTAAACCACCATCAGGTATAACAACACTACTTCCCGATAAAGCTGTAAATGTGTTTGCTGTAAATCTAAAATCATCTGCGCCAGCTATTGCAATATCTATCTGGTCATCTGTATCTGCTGTAATTGTTGTATCAGCATCAGCATCAAGTGTTAATACTCCACCATCTAAGTCTGTTGCTCCACTAAAATTTGTGTCAACAATATTTGTACCATCAGAAAAAAGTAATTTTGTGCTTTTATCAGATGCACCAAAAGTTACACCTGTCCCTGATGCAGTTTTAAACTGAACAGTAGAAGCACCACTTGTGCCATTTACTACAATATAAACTTTTTCTATTGAATCTGGAACAGTTACAATTTGATTACCTGTGATAGTTCCTGTTAATTTTATAACGGCGTGTCTTGCAACAGATGTAGACTCTGTTGTGTCACCATCTGTGATTGTTAAAGTTGTTGTTTGTGCACCGCCAGCAATAGATTTTTCTACATAACCAGCGATTGCTTTTTCTACAATTTGTAAGTTAGTGTTAGTTTTTGTTCCCCAAGTTCCGGCGTTTTCGCCAGTTGCCATTAGTTCTATACCTAGATCTGAAAATGTTGATGCCATATTTTATTCCTTACGGTGTTGGTGAGTTAACAGGTATTCTGACTGTACCATCTGTATAGTCATCTCTTCGTCTTCTACCAATTTGTTCTCCTCCAAATTTCTGAACTTCTTGTCTATATTTCTGTTCGTATAATTGTAACATATCTGCAGGTCCTTTTAAAAAACCATACGTCTCTGCTAGACAACAATATAGCAGACCATTCGGAAAATTCATACTAATATAATTAGTGCCATCACCCTCTAGTAATGCTGGTGCTGCATTGTAGTGTATTTTGTATGCAAAAGTTGCGCTTGGTGTTGGTGACACAATTATAGATCCAGAGTTTGATGAACTTTCTCCAGTTGCTCCTGTATCTAACATAGCGTAGTATTTTGGTGTTCCAGTAGATGTAGTTGCTGAAATATATTCTTCTAAAAATGTAATATCTCTTTTTTCTAAATAAGTATTAGCACCTGTAAACGTAGATCCAGTTGCAGTATAAACCTGCACTGCTCTAATAAACACGGCTCCTGCTGGTACAAGCACAGTGCCTGTTCCAGCTGTAAAATTACCTGTGGATGTTTTTCTGTCAGCATCTATTGGGACATCTCTAAATATTCTATATTGAGCATTTAAAATAATATTCTCTAAAACAGAATCAGATAACACATTCGAATCAACTTCTGTGTAACTTCTTATTTGTGTTTTTAATCCTGATGCACTTAATCCTGCCATATTATGCTGTTAAGGTTACTGGTCCTGATGAGCAACCCTCTCCTCCTCCTGATATACTACCTGTTGTAGCAGTATCTGTGTCTACAGTAAAGTGGTAGAAATTTTCTGTGTTTGCAATATTTCCGCTAGAGTCTCTTTTACCAACAGTAATCGAGTAACCAGCAGCTTTTGCTATATTTGATCCTGTAATACCATCAAAATCTCTTGGATTTTTAAAACCATCTGGGTCTGATGTTGTGTGCCTTGCACCTCTAAATCTCACTGTGTCTCCAGTAGATCTACCGTGGCCTTGTTCTGCTACGTTTATAATTCCAGAACTAGCTGATATAGTTTCAAAAGCGTCTGGTTTTAATAATATTAAAACTTCATTTTCTATTCTTTGAGGTCTAGCATTTCTTAGACCTTGTTGTTCTGCCCCTCTGTTAGCTCTAAGTTCTAACTGTGGATGTTTTTCTTCATACTCAGATATGTGAACAAAAGAGCCATTCCACTCTGTAACCATTTCATCGTATGGAAACTCAAGTCCTGATCTATCTGATATTGCTTTTGCATATTTTGGCATAATTAAATACTCGGGTAATAGTTTTTCGGAGTTATGTGAGTGCTTGTAGAAGAACCATCTTCTGCTAACGCTCTCGCTAACTCGTCTTCATAATATAGTTTTAACGCTTGAACTCTGTCTGGTGCATACTTTTGTGCTAAATAAAATGCTAATCCTGAAACCATACAAGGAACAAATCTAAATGGCACATCTGTTGCATCTGTGTATGTAGAGTCTGCATCTTGTATTCTCTTAACAAAATTAATGTGAACATCTTTTGATGCTGCTGATGAATCTGGTGTTGGGTATAAAGTAACTGTAACTTTATCAATAAATCTTTGCACAAAGTATTGAGCTGGTGTGCCTTTTGTCAGTTTATTAGCAATCGCAGAATATGTTGATCTATCTATTTTAGTTAAAGCAGAATCGGATTGTGTTGTTTGTGTTCTGTTTTGTCTAAATGTTGCCTCT
>VTLG01000349.1_pt1 | contig 12503 bp, 24 predicted proteins | sample 4694571 | NCBI WGS metagenome assembly VTLG01 (sample SAMN12604809, study PRJNA352737) | marine metagenome | biome: ENVO:00000447; feature: ENVO:00000209|ENVO:00000569|ENVO:01000036; material: ENVO:00002151; isolation source: viral sequences binned using virsorter ... | reverse complement strand
ATTAAGCAGGAAGAAACCAAATGACCATTCATAACAATGGTGGCAACTACAGCAGGATCGGAGTTATCCAAAGAAACGAAGATGGAGATATGCTCGTTTGTCCTAGTTGTGGATCTAGCCATATTATTAAAGCAGGTACTGATGGTACACAACATCAAAGAAAAAGATATAGATGTAAGACCTGTGGCAAAAAAACACAAAATCCAAAAGTCGTAAAAAACTATGAGCTTGAAGAAAGAACAGAAAACGATTGGACTACAGAAGAACTTATCGAGCAAAGAACAGAAGTATTTAAAAGAAAAGATGCTCGTGAAAGAAAAGATGAATTTATCAAGATCAGAATCAAAGACACAAAACCTATTGGTCTTTACATACAAGGCGATCCTCATGTTGATGATGACAACTGTGACTGGGTATCGCTTAGAAAACACATAGATATAGTCAATTCTACAGATGGTATGTATGCCTGTTCTGTAGGCGATCTGTCAAACAACTGGGCAAGGAGAGGTAAACTCGCAGGATTGTGGGCAGATCAGACCACTAATGGTGAGCAACAATGGCAGTTAGTTGAGTGGCTTATCAATGCAACACCTTATATCTTTATAGTTGCAGGTAACCATGATATGTGGGCTATGGAAGGCGATCCTATCAAATGGATGTGCAAACCATTAAAGTCTGTTTATCAAGACCACAACGCAAGACTCAAAATAAAACTACCCAAACACGAAATCAAAGTAAACTGTGCACATAATTTTAGAGGGCACTCTATGTATAACACAGCTCATGGTATCGTAAGACACGCATTGTTCAATGCGAGAGATCACTTACTTATCGCAGGACACACTCATGTCTCTGGATATAGTCCTATCAGAGATGCAACCAATGACAAGATTATGCATTGTGTCCAGGTTGGCTCATACAAGAAGTATGACAACTTCGCAAAAGCATTGAACTTGCCATGTAAGATGATGTCTGCTTGTGCAGTAGCAATATTCAATACAGAACTACCAGATTCACACCCAGACTTTATAAAAATATTTTGGGAAGTAGAGGAGGGAGCAGATTATCTTAATTTTCTTAGAAGCAAAAAATGAAACCGAAGCTAGTAATTATAAACTGGGAAGATGCAATAACACCCACATCAGGGTGGACAAACATAAATGATTTAGACAACGCACTAGCTGATTGTATATCTATTGGGTTAGTCGTTGAAGAAAACGAAAAAAGTATTACCATAGTATCTCACATATCAGGATCTGATATACAAGTTGATATAGATGGTAGCTTGGTACTAGATAAGTCTTGGATAAAGTTTAGAAAAGATTTACCTCTACCCAAGCACACAACAAACAAGTTAAAGAAATGGTTAATGGAGAAAAGCGATGCCGAAAAAAATAGATAAAGAACAAGAATTAAAATTTGTAGAGTATTACATAGAGGGTGAGACAGCAGGTAATGCTAGTCAATCTGCAAAGAAAGCAGGGTGGGATAAAAACCACAGGCAAATGGGAGCTTATCTCAAAAAGAAATATATCCATGAGATCAGAGAGAAGAATGAGGAAAGAATATCTGCCACATCAGGCAGAGCCATATCGGTCTTACAAGACTTGTTAGGATCAGATCAAGACTCAGTAAGACTCAATACTGCAAAACTTGTACTAGAGATGAGTGGATTCAGTTCACAGAATGTAAATCTCAATGTAGAGAAAGGTACAAACAAATCTGATGAGGAGCTAATTGAAGAACTACAAGGTCTCGTTAGCAAGATTCCTGCACTCAAACCAAAATTAGCTATGATTCAGGACAATACAGAGGAAGAAACAGGCGACACCCCTGAAAAAGACTCTACAATAGATGAGAACAGATTAACACATTAGGGAGTTACTAAGGTATTACCCACCTCATTTAAATTCGATTATGGCGATTCTAGGGGCACTTTTTTTTAAGAATCATCACCGATTTTAGCCAAAGCATTGATCTCAATGTTTTTTACCATCTCTAAAGTTTCTATGTATGGTTTTTTGTAATCCATGTATTCTTCTTTCTTCATTCCTAGAAACTCTGGGCGATTATCATCATCATAAATAAATTGTCCTGTACCCTCACAATGATAACACTTCTCTATACTGTTCTTTGTTTTAATAACACCTCTGCCATGACAGAATGGACAGACAGTCAGCATGGTTTCTCTCAATGCAAGATTAATAAAATGTCTCAGTAAATACTTATCAGCTTTAATTTCGGATACATCTATATGTTTAGTAAAGATGCCGAATACATCTTCATAAATATCATCAAACAACATTGATCTAGCATGGTTGTCCTCTGTATACTTAGCCATTAAGAAATCGTACTCTCTGCCATCTAAATCCCTAGTTCCTAAAAAGTGCGCAATATCTTCAGAAGTTATAGCATCGTGATTACCACTCGATATTTCATAGTTCATTGACTTTGCAGTCAGAAGTGAAAGAAGATCAGCTTTCATTAATTTTATATATCCTGTACCTGTTCTTAGCTATAGTTCTAAACTTGCAAGGAATCTTTTGTTTCCAAGCATATCTTCTCACAGAATCTACTATTTTGTAGTCATTTACAAGGAAAGATTCGTTTAAACCCATGCCATCGAAAGCATCGATATATTCTTTGTATTTTCTAGGTCTCCCACCTTTTGTTATTGGTATGTTCTTTTCAATTTTTATCATTGATTATTAGCATTTCATGTTCTATAAGATACTGCATAGTCTTTATGTATGCCTGATCCCACAAATGCACCCTCTCCTCTTTGCTCAGTTTCCTCCCATTATCTAATTCATAATGACAGGTAGAACATAAAGCAGCGACAAGAGAATCAGGTGCTTTAATACCCATTCCCTTGCCATGCTTACTTTGGTTGCTATGACAAGCTACTATTGTGCCATTTTCTATGCCACAGTTTTGACAAGGCAGTTGTCTGAGCAGTTCCAGTAGTTTTTTATTGCGATACATCAGAGTATCAATGCCCAAAAAATGCTGATAACTGACACGAATATGACTGCTTTTGCCATATCTGGTAGCTCATTACACATCTCTATGATCTTGTCTATCATCTTTTTTGCCCTCCATCATTTCATACATTCTTTCTATTTCACCATCTATGTTTTCTTGTATAACTTCAGAATATTTGGTGCACATTTTTTGCACACTATTTAATGTGTGGTCTACAATACCTTCAATAGAGTCGTCATCTCTATGGTGTTTGAGTTTTTCGCAATAATCTTTTACATCTTTAAATGCTCTTAACATTCCATGCATTTCATCAACACTCATTTCTTTTTACCTCTCTTTAGTCTATTTATCTCAGATTTTGGGAAGAAATACTCTTTGTATCTCTTACCATTCTCTGCCTCTACCCAATGGTCTCTTATGTCATAACCTCTCTCTTTGAGTTCAGACAACCTTTTGCCACCATACATACTGTATATGGGTTTGGTAGCGAGTTGTCTTACAGTTACTCTTTGACCAGTTGATAGTGCATCTATTATCATTTTATGCTGACTTTCACTCATTATTTTCTCCTGTTAATAAAATCTAACTCTTTTGCTTTTAGCACGATTAAAATTGTATATTTCTTCAATTAGGGTTAAGTAACCTTTAACATCAGTACAATCTTGTAACTTAACTGCTTGATAAGACAACTTATTTAAAAATTCACTATGATTGTAGTCATCATTTGCAAACAAAGTAAGCATGGCATATACAAATGATCTTCTTTTGTAACCATCTTCATAATATGGTCTACAAAGATATATCTTCTCTGCATTTTTTTCTGCAATTTTGTAATCTTTTATTTTAAACATTCCATATTTAAATGCTTTGATGTGAGATCCACCTGCTCTTGTTAAATTAGTCAAAAGAGCATTGGTTTCGTTATGACCAAAGCCATAATGTTCCTTGAACTCCCTATATCTCAGATAATCTTCTTTTTTCATTCTGCAATATCCATCGAGAAAATCATCTGCGTTCCAGTCTTTAGTATCTTTATTAAGTCTGTGAACTTGCTCTAAACCTAGCCCTTGAATTTTAATAAAATAAACAGGTTTCTTCATTTCTTTAACAGCTTCAAATCTATGCTGTCCATCAATAATTTGATATCTATTGTTTACTACTATTGGCACAGGTATGTATTCCTCATTTATAGAATCTTTAAGTCTTTTAAGGTGTAATTGATTTACAGTTCTATTGCCATCTATGTGTTGAAAAATGTCATAATCATTGGTTTGTATAACTTGATTAACTTCTTTCATCTTGTTCTCCTATTGTTGATTAACCTAGATCCTGAACAAACTTCATCTCTCTTTTACGAGAACTGTTCAATGATCTAAACATATCGCACCATATCTCACGAGCTTTTATCTTATGCCTGAGAGACAGATACTCCTCTTTAGCTTTAGCAATCTTATCGAAATACCCATAAACCTCTGGTTGAGTGTTAGCTATAGCTTCTTTCTCTTTCAAGGTCATCTTAGTGTCTTTCAGATTGATAAATGCCAAATCTTTTTCATGCTTCATTTCATACACTAACTTCTCATAAGTAGCTTCAGCTTTGGCTAATTTACTACCCATAATAGAGATCTCATGTATCATCTTTTCTAATTGGTCATCCCCCAACTTCATGTTTCTATTTCTTGTAAGATTTTTGCAATAACGAAAACATCAGGTCTATCATAATTATTCTCATATTTATCTTCTGCGTTTCTTCTTGTATTTATGTTTTCTACTCCCATTTTGTCGAAAACTGTCGCTTCTTTGTTGAAAAGATAAAAACCACTTCCAGTGTTCGGTTCATCGCTGTTATCGTAATCAGGCATTCTGTATAAATCTATATCCTGCTCTTCTAAAAATGCTATTATTTTTCGTGCCTTGTCTAAATAATTAGACTTGCCTTGTGCTAGAAATTTATATTCATGGTCTGATAAATCGGTTAGTCGGTTATATATCCTAAATAGTTTTTTCATTAACATTCTCCTATACACAAATTATACACAAAGATAATAACACAAAAAGATAGATTTATGGAAAAAAATATGGTAATTATTAGATTTTTCTTTTACTACTATTTATAGTAGTTTTCTTGTTTCTTTGTTTTTCCTTTTGTTTATCTAACAAAAGTATAAAATATATATACAAGATGAGATATATTTGATATCATCATATAAGAAATAAACTATATGAGGGTATAGATATGGAAGAAAAGAGTGAAAGAGAGTTATTTGCTGAAAAATATAATCTTAAAAAACCTGTAAGTAAAGAAGATCGTGATGCCGATTTTTATTGGCACAATCCAAGCTCAAAGTGGATTATAAAACATGATGCTTGTGAGAGAATCCATGCCATAGAGAAGATGTCCAATCCAGAGGTTAATGTCATCACAGATGATAATGAGACAGGCACATTTATGTTGATTAAAATTAAACATAAAGACATAGAATGGCAAGATGTCGGAGAAGCCACACCACAAAACTGTGTAAGTAAGTTCTACAGAAGTATGGCTTTCAAAAGAGGTATTGATAGATGTGTTCTTAAACTGCTCAAGGCATACGAATTGTTTTATTCTGATGCTGAGATTGAATCAACAAAAGACACAAAACCTGTCAGTAAGAAAGCCAAATCAGAACAAAGACTAAACAATGCGTAAGTATTACAACCTATCATCTAGCCAATTCGTTGATTACTTGGGTTTCAACAAGTATCTTGCAGGTAAAGGCACACATGGTAGGCGAAACACAAAACTTAAAATGGACATCACAGGCGAGATACAAGAGATCAGTTCGTACATTCAACCTTATGTAGAATATGGCAAAGATAACGAAATTAATGCTCTAAAATCTTATGCTGACTACAGGGGTAAGAAAGGAAAAGACTTCTATTTTATCTTAGACAATCAAAAGTCCTTTGAAGTTCATAATTGGACACAATTAGCCAAAGGTTTTGTTAGTCTTTCATCTACACCAGATGGAATCACAGACTGTTTCAAGACACTTGTTGAATGTAAATGTGGGAAACTTGGCAAAGATATCTACACTTTAGATGAGATTAAAACCAAGTATACAACACAGATATATGGTCAGCAGATGTGTCTAAAGATGTTGCGATATCCAATCGAACAAACCCATTTTGTTAATTGGTGTCCACACAAAGTACAAGTATATGAGATCAAGACTAACCCAGAGTATGAGAAATACCTGATACTCAGACTTGAAGAATATGCCAATGCTCTTTTGGAATCAAAGGAGTTTAAACAACCAACCGAAGAATTTGTCGTAGATGACAAGCTATTCAATTTAATCCACGAGGTAGAAAATGAGTGAGTTTCAACACAAAAACCTAGAGGGTAGTCTCTTCGTTAATAGTTACAAAGAACGAGATCAACACCCTGATTATACAGGCAAATTGGTAGTCGAGGGCAAGACTTATCAAGTCGCTTGTTGGAAAAATCAGACTAAAAATGGTGGCGATTATTTCAAACTCAAACTGTCAGATGACAAGCCAAGAGAGAAAAAATCATATCATTCAGTCGGTGATAATTTCAAGCCAAAAAGCAAACACATGTCAGACTATGAGAAAGAACAAAATGCTTATCACAAAGCTAAGTATGGCGATCCTGATGACGCACCATTCTAGGAGAGAACATGGCAACAAACAAATGGTTTCAAGAAAACCCAGAAAAAGCCAGAGTAATACAAAGGCGATACTATGACAAAAACAAAGAACAAGCCAGACTTAGATCAAAGAAACAGAATCTAAGAGGTAGGTTATCTTATGAAATGCTTACAGATCAACAAAAAAAGAAAGTTGAAAAAGAAGTAGAAAAGTTATTGACATAGTATATTTGATAATGCTAGGGTAGATACAGGTAGATGAGGTTAGGTGATGAGGATACTAACAATAACCACACTCGCAGACCTCTTAACAATGTTACAACTGGAATGGCTCATCTACCACTAACTATAGAGAGGGATAAGTAAATGAGTAGAGAATATTATTTATGTTGGAGTTACGATTCTGCACCGAGAGACTGTGTCGTAGATTGTGTAGATGAAATAAACGACTTATTAAAATCAAAAGGCATTTATATAAGGACATACGAGCCAGAGGAAACAGGTGGTTACGACTTCAAGATGACTTTCGAGATTGAAAAGATTAAGAAAGAGCCAGAAAAACCAAAAACAACAGAAGAACACTTTGACCAATGTTTAAGAAAATGGGGTGGGAATGGGCAAAGGTGATCGTTATAGAAAGGTAAATCAAGATAAGTTTAACGAAAACTTTGACAGAATATTTAACAAGAGAGGTAATAAAATGAGTGTAGAAGATACAAAAGAACTGAACAAAATAGGAACTATGATATTAGATGATTGGACAGTAAGTGAGTTTATAAGCGCCATAGATGATTATGATATCGACATAGACATAAGAGGTAGCCATATAGATCAATTATGTATGGCAATAAAAAAGGAGAAAGATAATGAGTGTAGATAATGAAAGAATAATAGAAGAAAGATATGAGAGTGCAGTCGATGACATTACAAGTATGACAGTCGATGAATTTTCAACTTTGTGTGAAGAAGAGGGTATCAAAGATATGGTGCCAAATGTAGATTATGCTATTGATATCATCGCAACAAGACGGGCAAACGGGGAAAGATCGTGAGCGCTTTCTTACAAGAACATCAAGATGAAATCAACGAAGAATGGTATGAGTATTGCCATGAAATACAACAGGTCAGGCGAAAATATAATATGCCTGATCTAATATTTACACAGGGCGATAAAGACTTCTTTGCACAAAAATATATTGAAAGAAGATTAAATTAGTATAAAATATACGATATAACATAATAAATATGAGAGGTAATTATGACTATATTTGCAAACAACATGAAGATAACGCGAGTAAACACTCGCAAAAGGTATTGGAACAAGAAACAACAAAAGTATGTTGATCTTAAAAAGCCAACAGTAGAGAGAGAGTATATAGGCACTTGTGAGCCATACGATCTTGAATGTTATCTAAAAACTCTTTTTTTCCATTTAGATCAAGAGGGAGAGAAAGGTTATGGTGCTAATGACAGAGTACACTTAGAAATAACTGCTGACTTCAACAAGGAGATATACTAATGGCACAAACAACATGGCACAGAAACAGGTGGTTTAAGAAATATAATTTATTGAAAGATATCTATGAAAAGTATGGCACTTCTGACATAAAATATGCGAAGAAGAAAAGCAACTACAGAATGGGTATAGAGCCAGAGTTAGTGAAGACCTATGGCTTTAAAGAAATAAAAAGTTTATCACAATGGATATTCAGACAGAGATCACTATGGAAAACTGAGTATTGTTATGACACAGGAACACAAAGAATGAATGATGAGAAAGTTATTTTATTGAACGAAATCAAGTTTCCATTCGTGCAGAAATATACTAGAAACAATGTAGGCAGATATTACAAAAACAAAGACATTTTTTGTAAAGATAGTGTTGCAACTCACACCACTATTCGTAGGCACTACAAAGAAAAATATTGGAATAGTGATGTAAGAGGTTGTGAAAATCCAAAATGTGTTTTACATGACATCAAACCCATATGGAATGGAGAGTTACTATCCATTCAATTAGATCACATTAATGGTAATCCAAGCGACAACAGGCGAAGAAACCTTAGAATGTTATGTCCTAATTGTCATTCTCAGACAGATTCTTTTTGTGTTAGTGTTGTCTATAATAAGCAAGGGAAACGAATGAAACGAGTAGGCAGAGGTTACAATGGCAAAAAGAAAGTAGAAATAATTAGAGGTATGAGATATATCGTAAGCAACAAACAAGCGACAGGCAAAAACTTTCAAGGGTTCAATAGACCTTAGTTTTCATATAACAAGGACAGGGAAGTCCACCTAGCCAGACCTAGCCAAACTTAGCCAAATATTCGCCAAAACTAGCCAAATACTATCCAATCTACCTGGCATAATTCAATCTAAAAATCTTTAGAATTAAATTAAGATCAATTAATTCAGTAAATAAAAAAAATATTTATTTGTGTAAAATATGTGTATAATACAAATATAATTAAATATTATGCGAGGGATAAAAGTGCAATATATTAAAATAAGTGTAGGGAATGGTAAAATGCAAGGGCTATCTAGTATTAATACTAATACTATGTCTAATTTATATTGTTTACATAAATGCAGTTTCAAGGGCAAATGTTATAGCCAAAGACAGATAAAAAGGTGGAAAAGTAATGGCATAGGATGGCAACACAATAGCGATAAATTATCTAATTCAATTATTGATTATGATCTATTACCTAGATTTTTTAATACTAAGGTTATAAGGTTTCATAGTCATGGTGAGCTAATTAATAGAAATCATCTAAGAAATTTTGTAAATATATGTGATAAAAACCATGATGTTATTTTTACATTATGGACAAAACGAAATGATCTAATTAAGGAATTTTTCAATACTAATAGTAAACCAGATAATCTAATACTAATCTTTAGTAATTCAAAATTTAATGCACCAATGAAAAAAATACCATTATATTTTGATAAGACTTTCAATGTCATTACAAAAGATAGCCAGATAAAAGCAAATTGTATCGGTAAATGTAAAGACTGCATGATCTGTTATACAAAAGACAGTAAAGAAACACAAATAATCGAGGTGTTAAAATGATATCCATTCATTCAATCTATCAAGCATTAAAAATAATTGTAGGTGCAATTTTAAGTATTATTCTTTTTTTTGGTATTTCTATTATATTTTTACAGCTTGATCTTTTATTAAATATCTAGTTATTGACTGAATATAATATATATGATAATAATATTATTAATTAATAAATAATCGAGGTCAAACAATGTCAAAAAATAACAAAGAAGTAGAAAAAATAGGGTTACAAATTAGAGATCTAATGATTAAACATGATAGTAATTGGATTAATCCTATGAAAAACTCTATTTTTAATTATGGGTTACCAGTCAATTTTGATAGTAATAGATCATATAATGGTTTTAATACTTTTAGTTTATCAATGGCTATCATGGATAATAATTGGAATTCTAATCAATTCGGTACTTTTAAAAACTGGAACGATAAAGGATATAAAATAATTAAAGGTAGTAAATCACAAAAAGTCTTTTTTTGGACTCAAGGAATATCAAAAGATAAAGATGATGAAAAAAAGTCTTATTGGTTTCTAAAAACTTATAATGTTTTCAATGCTTGTCAAATCGAGGGTTATGAAATAAAGGAAGATAAAACCGAAAAAACACAATTTGAAATATTAAAAGATTGTGAAGATTATGTATCAAATACTAATGCTAAAATAAATCATGGTGGAAATGGTGCTTTCTATAGTCCTAGCAAGGACATAATAAGCATACCATTAAAGGAAAATTTTATATCCACAGAAACATCTACAGCAAAAGAAAACTATTACTCAACTTTATTACATGAATTAGTCCATTGGACTGGCTCAAAAAATAGACTTGATAGACTTAAAAAAACACAGTTTGGATCAAAAGAATATGCTTTTGAGGAATTAGTTGCAGAGACTGGCTCGGCTATATTATGCAGTCTTTTAAATGTCTCATCTAGTCCTAGGGTAGATCATGCAAAATATCTTAATTATTGGATAGATTTGCTCGAAGATAAGCCCAGATCAATAATGACAGCTTTTAGTCAATCATCAAAAGCTATTGATTATCTGGATAAACTACAAAACAAAGCCGAAAAAGTAGCTTAATCAGCAATAATCATATAAAAGCTAGTATTAATATAAAAATACTAGCTTTTTTTATTGTCTAGTCTAATAAAAAATATTACTAATATCTGGCTAATATAGATCAATCAGAAATCGCCTAAAGTCTTTTAATCAAGGGCTATTATTAAGAAACTCTTATACATCAACACTACTAAGCATTAGTTATGTATTTCATTTGTCATTTGTTGGATATTTAGTTTTTACTGCATAGGTTAAAAAGACGTATAGCCACGCATACACACACTGATATATTTATCTGGTACTAGGTACTAAGCACATGATTTAAACTTGATAACAAGCATTGTAGAAGTTTCTGGAATGTCATTTGCTGATTAGTCTAGCCACAGAACAGGCGACCCCCATGCGATCACAAGTATATGTGTGTAGTCTCATTCATATTCTCTTGGAAGAAATAAAGTGTATATTTGATACCACTAGATGTTGTGTTCAAAACAAAATAAAACACAAGATGTAGTTGAAATCTAAAAAAAAGGGCATAAAATAGGATGTGGATAACTATGTCTACTGAAAACCAAAGAATAGAAGAAATAATATCCACCTTAAAAACTCGGCAGCAGACCAATCGGCTCAACTACTACGAGCCATACCAGTTTCAACAAAGATTTCATCAAAGTGGATCAGAAGCAAACCAAAGGTTGCTGATGGCAGCAAACAGGGTGGGCAAGTCCTATGTAGGGGCTATGGAGATGGCTATCCATTTAACTGGCGAGTATCCGAAATGGTGGAAAGGCAAAAGATACAAAGAACCCATAAAAGCATGGGTATGTGGGGCGAGTAATGAAACCACAAGAGATATCTGCCAAAAAGAGTTATTTGGGCAACCAGACAACCCAAGAGATAAGGGGAAGGGGTCTATTCCTAAACATCTCATAGGAGAAACGACAAGGAAACCAGGTGTGCCAAACGCACATTCATCGGTGCTTGTAAAACATAGAACAGGTGGGTGGTCTCGTGTTGCCTTCAAAGCATACGAAATGGGTGCTGAAAAATTTATGGGGGAGAGTATAGATCTTATATGGCTCGATGAAGAACCACCACAAGACATTTACTCTCAATGTATAACCAGAACACTTGACAAAAAAGGTCAGGTATACATGACATTTACCCCAGAATCAGGCATGACAGAGGTTGTGCAGAACTTTACATCGAATTTAAAAGCTAGACAGTCATTGATTACAGCAGGTTGGGAAGATGCAGAACACCTAACCGATGACATGAAAGAGCAGATTTTACAAGCCCTACCACCTCACGAAAGAGATATGAGGTCAAAGGGCATACCAATGATCGGAAGTGGGCTCGTATTTCCGATTGATGAGGACAGTTTGACCTGTGAGCCATTTATCATACCCTCTCATTACCCCCGCATCGCAGGTCTCGATTTTGGATATGACCACCCTACAGCAGTAGTATGGGTAGCATGGGATAGAGACAAAGATATCGTATACATCTACGATACCTACAAAATGTCGAAACAAACACCTGATTATCATGCAGGACACATCAATGATAGGCAAGGCAGTCACTATATACCGATTGCTTTCCCTCACGATGGATACCAACATGATAAGGGGTCAGGCATTACATTGGCAGAGCAATACAGAGCAGCTCATGTCAATATGTTGCCATTTCACTTTGAAAATCCACCTGCACTAGGTGAGAAGAAAGGTGGTAACTC
>VTLG01013661.1_pt1 | contig 12504 bp, 11 predicted proteins | sample 4694571 | NCBI WGS metagenome assembly VTLG01 (sample SAMN12604809, study PRJNA352737) | marine metagenome | biome: ENVO:00000447; feature: ENVO:00000209|ENVO:00000569|ENVO:01000036; material: ENVO:00002151; isolation source: viral sequences binned using virsorter ... | reverse complement strand
ACTTTAAGTTATACTACAAGAATAGATACAATTTTTTATGCCTACAGCAAGAGCAATCGACAAACTTAAGCAAGCCTTTAGTGTCGAAGAACGTAGTAGCTACTCTATTTTAAAGGGAGAAGAACTAATTTTAAAGATATTTTGGTCGCCTCTTACGATAGCTGATAGAGATACCATAAACAGTACATTAATAGCTATGAACAAAGGTAAGGAAGAAGGAAGTCTTGACTTTGCTCTACAGGTTATTGTTACAAAAGCAGAAGATGACTCAGGTGCAAAAATGTTTACAGCAGCAGACTTACCTTCATTAAGAAGAGAAATACCAATGTCAGTTCTGCTGGACATAATGACTAAGATGCAAGGAGTGGGCGAGGAGGAAAGCCCCGATGCCGTAAAAAGCTAATTTAAAAGAAGATAACTTTATATATTTACAGTTTTTTATTGCAGAAAAACTAGGTTACACCCATAGAGAAATAAGAGAAAAAATGTCAGTCCAAGAATTGTACGCTTGGAACGCTTACTTTACTATCAAATCTGAACGAGAAGAAGAAGCCTACGAAAAAGCAAAGAGACAAGCCCAAACACGCAAAGTACGCTAAACTTTTAATATCCGTGTATTCTGCAAAAATCAGTGGCATCTGAATATAGCGTAAATATAAGTTTAGATACCAAAAAAGCGGAAGCTGGTCTTAAGAAACTACGCACACAGATAAACGATCTAAATAAACCAGCTAGAACAACTAAAACTACAAGACAAGAAGAAAAAATATCAAAGTTAAAAGAGGCTCAAAGAGTCTCTATGGTTCAAACTAGAAAAATAGGAGATCAAGTACAGAAAGCAGCCGACTCAGGTTTAAAAGTAGATAAAGCAAGAGCAGCAATCAGAAGAGCAGCTAAAGCCGATTCTGCTGGATTAGTTAAATTGGCTGATGCGAATAGAAAATCAGCTTATCAGAATTAAAAATAAACCAAGAAATAACTAAAGAAAAAGCTAAACAGATAAGTTTACAAAGACAAAAAGCATCTCCGATAGGAGGACTAAGAACCATGATGGGTTCTCCTACTCAATTAGGATTTGCTGGATCTGGAATGGGTAAGTCCTCTATAAGAGGAACAAGCACTCAATTTGGTTCTCCTGCATTTTTTGATGCTGCTGCAAGGGCAGGAGGAGCAAGATCTCCTTTATCTGGAACAAGATTTGATTTTGGATCTCCTGCACAACAGGCTTTTTCTGGTGGACCATCTTCTCCCATACTTGGATCTAAAACTACCTTTGGGTCTCCTAGATTTTTCGATGCTGCTGCTAGAGCAGGAGGAGCAAGTTCTTCCATACTTGGATCTAAAACTACCTTCGGCTCTCCTAAGTTTTTTGAAGCAGCAGCAAAAACGGGAGGTCCATCAGTACCAATAAAGGGATCTAAGGATTTATATGGATCGCCAGCTTATTACGATGCAACAAACAAAGAAGCATTACGCATAGCTAAATCTAATGCTATGCCAATAAAAGGTTTTAAGCATTTAGTAGGTTCTCCTGCTTACTTTGAAGATCAAGCAAAACAGTTTAAAGAAGTTAGTAAGGGAGGTGGACCTAGTTCTGCTTTAAATTTTGATAGAAGAACGGGTAAATTATTAAGAGGACCAGCAGGATCAGGTGCAGGAGGTCTTAGAAATTTAGGTAGAAGATTTGATACTCAAAGTGCGTTAATAAGTGGTGCATTTCCACTGTTATTTGGTCAAGGTCCAGTTGGTGCTGCTGCTGGTGCATTAGGTGGTGGTATCGGTGGAATGTTCGGACAGATGGGTGGTTTTGCAGGAGGTATCGCAGCTACAGCAATAGTCCAGCAAATTCAAACTGCTTTGAAAGCAATAAGTGAACTCGGTCAAGCTATGGGTCCGTTTACACAAAATACTGAGTCTGTAACAGCAGCAATAGGACTACAGGGATCAGCAGAAGAAGCAAGAATAAGATTAATAGAACAATCAGAAGGAAAAACAGCAGCCTTCAATGCTTCAATGCAACTGATGGCTAACAGAATTGGACAAGATGGTGTAGATAGTTTGAAGGAATTTGGCGATACTACTAGATTGATGAACAGTGAATTTACTCTTGCAATAACAAAAATACAGGCATTTACAGCAGGAGTGGCAAACTTTGTTCTTAGAATAACTGGACTGCAAGAAAATTTAAATGCAGCAGCAGCTACTAGAACTGTTGCCGATGCAGCAGCAACAGGAAATGTAGCCGCACAAAATTTAGTTTCTAGAAGAGAAACAATAGAGGGTATGGGTAGTAGAGGTGGAGAGGCGAACAGAAAAGCAGCATTATTAGCAGAACTAGAAACCGAAGAAAAAATATTTGCAATAATGCAAAACACTACTGTTGAAGCAGACGTAATGACTCAAAAATTTGATGAATTACTTAAGAAAATAACTCAAGAAGAGGAAGAAACAGCAAGAATACTAGAACTTAGAAAAGAAGGCTTAAATCCTGAAATTGCTAAAACTATAGCTGGATTAGAAAAACAAGCAAAAACCAGCAAAGAATCCTTAGATGTAGAAATAGAAAAACTTTTAGAAAAACAAAGACAGGAAGGAATTTTAGGAGAAAAAGATCAAACTAGACTTACAACTTTAGAAAAACAAAAAGATAAAATAGATGATGCAGTAGACAGCACAAGAGAGCAGGTAGAAGCAACTTATGATTTAAACAAAGCAGCCGAAGAAACGCTAGACGCTTTCGAGAAACTTAACACAACAATCCAAAGTGATATAAAAGACGGGATAAAAGGATTGATAAAGGGAACTTCTACTTTAGGAGATATGGTAAGCAACATAGCAGACAGATTTTTAGACATAGCACTTAATCAAATGCTCTATGGAAATGCAGGAGGTAATACTATAACAGGCGGACTATTTAAAGTACTTGGATTCGCAAATGGAGGTAGTCCGCCAGTAAACAAACCATCAATAGTAGGAGAAAGAGGACCAGAATTATTTACCCCAGGTGTATCTGGAACAATAACACCAAACCATCAATTAGGCGGATCAACAAACATAGTTGTAAACGTAGATGCTTCTGGATCTAATGTAGAAGGAGATGAACAGGAAGGCAGAGAGTTGGGTAAAGCTATATCAGTAGCGGTACAATCAGAATTAATCAAGCAGAAAAGACCTGGAGGATTACTTGCATAATGGCTACTTTTCCATCAATCACACCAACATACGGACAACAAAAAAGATCCGCACCACTAACTAGAACAGTCCGTTTCGCTGACGGCTATGAACACAGAATATTATTTGGACTTGCTGCACACCAAAACCCAAAAGTTTACAACTTTACTTTTGAAGTATCGGAAACAGATGCAGATACGATAGAAGGATTCTTAGATAGCAGAGCCAATGATAGTGCCAGCTTTACTTTTACTCCACCAGGAGAAGGTTTTACAAAGACAGGAACTTATTCTCAATCAGGTACTACAGTAACAATTACAATCACAGGTCATGGTGTAGCTGTAGGAGATGAACTTACTATTGATTACACTTCTGGTTCTGCAACCGATGGTACGTTCCTCGTTGCTTCGGTAACTGACTCCAACGTGTTTACTGTCACTGCTGCTGCCAGTGCTACCAATAGTGGGAATGTTTCGATTACTTTATCGGGTGCAAGTCAATTTGTTTGCGAAAATTGGACAAAATCTATACCATATAACAATAGAGCTACGATCCAAACAACATTTAGAGAGGTATTTGAACCATGAGCAGTTCTGCTATTGTCAGCGATCTTCAGAACATAAACCCATCATCAATAATAGAATTATTTACTCTTACACTAGATAGTAGTCTGCATGGAGCAACTACAGTTTACAGATTTCATGCTGGTTCATCTTTGAAAGACAACGGAGAAATAGTATGGGCAGGAAACACATATCAGAGATTTCCGATAGAAGCTGAAGGTTTTGCTTTTACAAAAGGACAACTACCCAGACCTACTTTGACTGTAAGTAATGCACTCGGTACTATAAGTGCTATTTTAATTGATGTAAATAATACAACTACTGGTAATGATTTAACAGGTGCAACTGTTACTCGTATCAGAACTCTTGCAAGATTTTTAGATGCTGTTAATTTTCCTGGAGACATAAATCCTTATGGCACACCAGATAACACAGCAGAGTTTCCGCAGGAAATATACAAAGTTGACAGAAAATCAGCAGAAAATAGAGATGTAGTTCAGTTTGAATTAGCTGCTGTATTTGACATTGCTGGTATTCGTGCTCCACAAAGACAATGCACTAGAGCCGAATTTCCTTCTATTGGTACTATTGCAACATGAATTGGAAAGAATCTGCACTTAATCATGCTGAAACAGAAGATCCAAAAGAATCTGTTGGTCTTTTGTTGAATATTCGAGGAAAAGAAAGATATTATCCCTGCCGTAATCTGTCAATGACAGCACATCAATGTTTTATTCTTGATCCAGAAGATTATGTCAAAGCAAGTAATTTAGGAGAAATAACTGCTGTTGTTCATAGCCACCCGACAACACCACCTGTTGCTAGTCAGGCAGATAAAGTTGCTTGCGAACAAAGTAAACTTCCCTGGCATATAGTAAATCCAAAAACAAAACAATGGGGATATTACGAGCCACAGGGATATGAAGCACCCTTACTTGGCCGTCAGTGGGTCTGGGGGATAACAGACTGCTGGTCTTTGGTTCGTGATTATTACAAACAGGAAAAAGGTATAGAGTTGAAAGATTATGAAAGAACTATCACTCCAGAAGAATTTATGAAAGATCCATTGTTTGAAAGCTATGCGTGGCGAACAGGATTCAGAGAACTTAGACCAGATGAAAAATTACAAGCTGGAGATGTTTTATTGATGAGTATTTTAGATTCAACTTTAAATCATGTGGCTATTTTTCTTGGAGATGATGTTCTTCATCATTTAACCGATAGACTATCTTGTAGAGAACCATATTCTCCTTGGTTACTAAAATGTACAGGAAAGAGGTATCGTTATGCTTCGTAAAATAAAATTATACGGAGAACTCGCAGAATTTGTAGGACATAAGGAGTTTGAAGTTAAGGCTGATACTTTAGCAAGTGCTGTCAGTTTTTTAATAAATAATTTTGAAGGCATAGAGAAATATATGAGTCCAAAATATTACCAAGTAAAAGTCGGTAATTATGCAGTAGATGAATCAGAAATTGATTATCCAATCGGAAAACAGGATATACATTTTGTTCCTGCTATAAGTGGTGCTGGTAGAGGCTTCGGAAAAATATTACTAGGAGCAGCACTGATAGGTTTAGCAATAGCAGCTCCAGGTGCAGGGTTTTCTTTTGGGTCAAAAGGAGTAGGTTTTATAGCTACAGGTGCAGCCCCTAGTGCATTTATGGCAGGAGTAGGAAATTTGGGTATCGCTTTAGTGCTTACTGGAGTATCGGAAATGCTGACTCCATTACCTAAAAGACAAGAGTTTAACTCTGAAGAAGATCCCAGGCTATCATTCAGTTTTGGTGGAACGCAGCAAACAGGAAGAGCAGGAACTCCCGTACCTTTAGTTTTCGGAGAAATCTTTACCGGGTCAGTCGTGATCAGTGGTTCCGTAGATACTGAACAGGTACAGGCATGATTGAAAAGAAACATCTTATAAGAGGTGCAAAAGGTAATGATCCACCTCCTTCTCCTCCGCAACCGACAAGAGAACCTGATACTTTACATAGTAGACAGTTTGCTACCTTTCTTGATCTTGTCTCGGAAGGAGAGATAGAGGGTTTTGCAACAGCATCAAAAGAAGGCAGAACAAAAGGTACAACTGCATACAATAATGCTGCATTAAAAGATGTTTTTCTTAATGACACTCCAGTACTAAGATCAACAGCAGATTCAACAGACCCTCAAACTACAGATTTTAACTTTCAAGATGTAAAATTTACCCCTCGTTTTGGTACTGGCAGCCAAACAAAAATATCTGGAATTGAAAGTAGCGTATCAACTACAAGTGTTGGTGTCGAAGTTACTGCAAGCACCCCTGTCACTCGTCAGATAACAAATACAAATGTTGATGCTGTGAAAGTATCTATTACATTTCCACAATTACAAAAGGCCACTGATGCTGGAGATTTATTAGGTTCTTCTGTTCAGTTAAAAGTAGCTGTTCAATATAATTCTGGTGGTTTTACAGATGTTATTACTGACACTATCAGAGGTAGAAGTGGAGATGCGTACCAAAAAGATTATCGTGTAAATATTACTGGATCGTTTCCTGTTGATATAAGAGTCAGTAGAGTTACAGCAGATAGCACAGATACTAATTTAAGAGACAGTTTTCAGTGGACAAGTTTTGGAGAGATCATTGATGATGCTTCAACATATTTGAATAGTGCATATAGCTCAATAAGACTAGATTCGATGCAATTTAGTTCTATTCCTGCTCGTAAATTTAGAATTAGAGGCATCAAGGTAAGAATCCCGGGAGCAGGGGCATCTAGTTCTGGTACACCAAGTGTAGATAGTACAACGGGCAGGATAGTGTACCCAGACGGATATATTTTCAATGGTGTAATGGGTGCTGCGGTATGGACTTCGTGCCCTGCGATGGTTTTGCTCGATATTTTAACTAATGACAGATATGGATTTGGTGCTCATATAACAGACAGTTCTCTTGATCTTTTCAGTTTTGTAGCAGCCAGTAAGTTTGCTAACACGCTTGTTGATGATGGTGCTGAAGGACAGGAAGCAAGATTCAGTTGCAACGTAAATATTCAAAGTCCGAGAGAAGCATTTGACTTAATAAATGAGTTGGCTGGTGTTATGAGATGTATGCCTATCTGGTCTGCTGGTTCGATAACAATTACACAGGACAAACCAACTGATGCAAGTTATTTATTCAATCTATCAAATGTCGGAGAAGGTGGATTCAGTTATGCAGGAAGCAGTCTCAAGACCAGACACAGTGTTGTATCTGTTTCTTACTACAACATGGATAGTCAGGAGGTGGATTTTGAAGTTGTGGAAGATGCCACAATAAAATCCAAGATAGGTACTGTAGTCAAACAGGTAAAAGCATTTGCTTGTACTTCCCGTGGTCAAGCTCGAAGATTGGGCAAAGCAATATTGTTCGCTGAAAATAATGAATCTGAGGTCTGCACTTTCACAACATCCATAGATTCTGGAATAGTTGTACGACCCGGTGCAGTTATTGAAATACAAGATCCAGTAAGAGCAGGAGTAAGAAGAGGTGGAAGATTGAAAACTGTCACTTCCACAACTGTTGTTACTGTTGATGATACTTCTGCAACAGATTTTGCTGTAGATGCAAGCGGAAATCCTGTCGGAGATGCAACCCTAAGTGTACTTTTACCCGATGGAACGGCTGAAAGCAGGGCAATCTCATCTGTATCAAATGGGACTATAACTGTAAGTTCTGCTTTTTCACAGACACCTAACGTAAACACTATCTGGCTTATATCAAACGTAACTGTTCAATCTCAATTATTCAGAGTAATTACAGTAGAAGAACAGGATGGTATAAATTATGCAATTACAGCTTTGTCTTATGTTGAAGGCAAGTATGCGTTTATTGAAGATGGCGAAGCATTAACAGCAAGAACTGTATCTAAATTAAATTCACTTACTGAACCTCCTAGTGGTTTAAATGCTGTTGAAAGAATATTTCCTATTAATAACCAAGCTGTATCAAAGATTGTTATCAGTTGGCAACCTATTGTCGGTGTTGTGCAGTATCAAGTTAACTATAGATTTGGAGATGAAAACTTTATAAGTGAAAAGGTATCAAGACCTGATTTTGAAATAATGAACAGTAGGAAAGGAACATATACGATCCAAGTATTTTCATACAATGTTTTAGATCAACTGTCAGCAACTTCTACCAATATTACTTTTGAAGCTGTTGGTAAGACAGCAGTACCACAGGATGTTACAAATTTATTAGTTGAACCAGTATCAGATCAGTTTGTAAGACTACGTTTTGACAAGGCAACAGATATTGATGTTACGCATGGTGGAAACGTGGTTGTTCGGCATAGTAACCTTACAGATGGAACGGGAACATTTACTAATTCTGTTGATATTATTCCTGCTTTACCAGGAAACGTATCTGAGACATTAGTACCAGCAGTAGATGGAGAATATATTCTTAAATTCAGAGATGATGGTGGCAGACTAAGTTCTGGAGAAACTTCCGTTGTTGTAACAACTCCTGATCCTGTACCCAAGTTACTTGTATTAGCAGATAGAGAAGATACTGATGCGACACCTTTTGCTGGAGATAAGGTTGATTGTTTCTTTAGTGATGAGGTTAATGGCCTTGTTCTTGGATCATTAGAAACTTTAGATTCTGTTACAGATTTTGATGCTATTGCTGATTTTGATTTCTTAGGTGCTGTTGATATTACTGGTGGTCATTATGACTTTGCTTCCAAGCTGGATTTAGGTGGTAAACAACCACTCAGATTAAAACGTCATTTTGTCACACAGGGTTTCTATCCAAATGATTTGATTGATAAGAGAACTGCAAATATTGATACCTGGACAGACTTTGATGGTGCTACTGCTTTTAATGTTAATGCAAAACTATTGGTAGCAACAACTGACAGTGATCCAGCTACATCTGACGCAGCAACTTATACACAATCTGCAACGACAATAACAGTGACAAAATCCAGTCATGGATTCAGTATTGGTACTTTTGTCGATATTGATTTTACAAGTGGCGGTGCAACTGATGGATACTTTGAAGTTCAATCCGTGCCAAGTAGCAGTACTTTCACTGTCACTGCATCATCCAGTGCAACAATATCAAGTAGCAACTGTAATATCGGAGCAGGATTCACTAAATTCAACACACTTGCCAACGGAACATTTATTGGTCGAGGATTTAGGTTTAGATGCCAAATGGATTCGGATGACCCTGCACAATCTATCGAGATAGATCAACTTGGTTACACAGCAGAACTTGACAGCAGAACTGAAACTGTAAACACAGCTATTGCTTCTGGTACGTCAAGTAAGGCAGTTACGTTCCAACACGCTTTCTTTACAGGAACTTCTGAACTTGGAGGATCTACTTCTGCTTATTTGCCTAATATCGGAATTACAATAGAAAATGCACAATCAGGAGATTTCTTTGCCTTGTCCAGTATTTCTGGAACGGGATTTACTATTGATATTAAGAATGGTTCTAGTTTTGTTAATAGAAATTTCAAATATGCTGCAACGGGATTTGGACGTGGTAGTTAGAGTTGAATTAAGATATACTTAGATAAAAAATTGGATTAGGTAATGGCTACACACGATTATGTTATAGATAACTCCACTGGAGCTAATGTCCGAACTGATTTAAACAATGTACTCCAGGCGATATTAACAAATAACAGTTCTGGTTCTGCTCCCAGTACCACTGCTGCATATATGTTGTGGGCTGATACAAGTAATAATTTATTAAAAATGCGTAATTCAGCAAATGATGGCTGGATTGACTTAAGAACACTTACTGGTGGTTTAACTTCTGCTGCTGATGCGACAATAAATTCTGTAACTGTAGGTAAAGGTGCAAACTCTGTTGCTGGTAACACAGTTCTTGGAGAAAATGCTTTAGATGCTTCTGTTTCTGGTGGAAATAACACTGCCATAGGAAATGGTGCTTTAAGTGCAAATACTTCTGGCGATTCACATACTGCTGTCGGACAAGATTCTTTAAATCTTAATACCACAGGAAATGGCAACACAGGAATAGGTATAGAGGCTTTAAGAGATAATACAACTGGTGGAATTAATACAGCAGTCGGTAAAGCTGCCTTAAGAAATAACACTACTGCAAATAATAACACTGCTGTAGGGGCAGTTGCTTTGTTAGTGAACACTACTGGAACGCAGAATACGGCTGTTGGTTGTCAAGCATTAGATGCAAACACTACTGCAAACAACAATACGGCTGTAGGTTATAACTCTTTAACAGCAAACACTACTGGTCAATCAAACACTGTTCTCGGCGCAGATAGTTTAAAAGCTAATACCACAGCAAATAACAACACTTCCATAGGTTATGCAGCAATGCAATCCAATACAACTGGTACTAGTAACGTAGCTGTGGGAACTAATGCTTTAGATGCTAATACGACAGCAGATAACAATACTGCTGTTGGACATGAGGCTTTAGGAGCAAACACAACTGGAGCAAGTAATGTTGCAGTTGGTACTAATGCTTTAGCAACTAACACAACTGCAAGTAATAATACTGCTGTAGGACTAGCAGCATTAAGATATAACACTACTGGAGCAAATAATGCTTCTTTTGGTTATGCAGCTCTGGGTGCAAACACTACAGCAGATAATAACACTGCTGTTGGTTACTATTCATTAGGAGCAAACACAACTGGAACTGAGAATACAGCCGTTGGAAAGGGTGCTTTAGATGCCAATACCACAGCCGATAATAACACTGCCGTTGGTTTTGCTGCTTTAACTTCTAATACAACTGGAGCTGATAACACTGCTGTAGGAGATAGAGCTTTAGTTCAAAGCACAACAGGTAGCGATAATGTAGCTGTCGGACATAATGCTTTAGTATCAAATACAACCGCTTCAAATAACACTGCGGTGGGTAGGAGTGCTTTAGCATTAAACACAACTGGAACAAATAATGCTTCTTTTGGTTATGCAGCTCTGGGTGCAAACACAACTGCAAACAGTAACTCTGCTTTTGGTATGAACGCTTTAACTGCAAATACCACAGGAGGTGACAACACAGCAGTTGGAAGGATATCTTTAGCGTCAAACACAACCGGGGCACAGAACACGGCTGTTGGAAAAGGAGCATTAAATGCAAACACCACAGCAGATAATAACACAGCAGTTGGTATGAACGCTTTGTTGAGCAATACAACTGGAACTCAGAACGTTGCTTTGGGTCTTAGTGCATTACAATCAAATACTGATGCGAGTAATAATATTGGAATTGGCTATCAAGCGTTAGACGCAAACACAACTGGTTCGTTAAATGTAGGCATAGGCTCTTTCGCTTTGACAAATAGTACCACCGCATCTAGTAACACTGCTGTAGGTAACTCCGCTTTAAATGCAAATACAACTGGAGCGCAAAACGTAGCTATAGGTGCAAGTGCTTTTGATGCCTCTACCACATCATCTAATTGTGTTGCTATTGGTCATAATGCGTTGACAAGTCAAACAGCAGCTAATGACAACGTAGCAGTTGGTAAAGATGCTTTAAAATCTAACACAACTGCAACTGGCAACACTGCTGTAGGTAAAGATTCTTTGGAGTCAAACACAACTGGCGCTCAGAACACAGCATTAGGCGGACAATCTTTAGGAAGTTGTACTACAGGTGAAAAAAATAATGCTTTTGGGTTTAATACTTTATTTTCGGTCACAACTGGAGATTTTAACTCTGCCTTTGGTAGAGATACTGCATCAAGTATTACAACAGGATCAAATAATATTTGTATTGGTGGTGGTGCTGGAAATGCTAGTTCACCCTCTGGAGCTATAACGACAGGAAGCAATAACTTTGTTTTAGGTAATGATAGTATTAGCAATTTATTCTGTGCTGATACATCTATTTCCAGTTCTGATTCTAGAGATAAAACAGACGTGACAAGTTTTAATATTGGATTAGCTTGGGTTAATGCACTAAGACCTGTTACATACAGATGGGATAGAAGAACATGGTATGGCACAGATGCAGAACCATATGGTACACCTGATGGTTCAAAGAAAAGGTCTGAGTTACATATAGGATTTTTAGCACAGGAGGCATTAGAGGTAGAGAAAGCAAACGGATATGGTGATAGTAGTGACAATATGTTAGTTTGTAACCTTACTGAAGATGGCATGAAATATGGAATGAAATATGAAAGACTCGTACCAATACTTGTTAATGCTATAAAAGAATTATCAACTAAAGTCACAGCCCTGGAAGCAGGGTAAACTAAAAGTAACTTAATTTTTAATCATGGAAGAAAAAACCGCAGATGAAATTGCAGCAATTTTCTCTGCTGCTGGAGATAGTGTAACAGTTATCGGTACTGCTCAAGCATCAGATGAAACTGATGATGAATTTAAAGACAAAATTAAAAGAAATGTAGAGCATCTTGAAGTTATCAAAGCCTACAAGAAACTTGATGGTACGACATCTATCTGGACATCTGAAGATTTTACAGCCATAGATGCTGCTATTACTGCTGGTAAAAAACTTTACTAAATTATGAATTTACAGGAAAGATTACAGCAACTTGCTGTTGAAAGACAAAACCTTACCATTGCTCTGCATGAAATTAATGGAGCGATGAAGATTCTTGAACAGCAGATTCTTGAGACTCAAGAGACATCCGAAGTAAACCAGCCATCAGATACAGAGGCATCAACCCCACAAGAAGCAACAGCACCATCAGAGTAAGTGGTGCTACCATTTTATTAAGAACTTCTTTTATCATGTTTCAAAAAATCGCAAACATT
>VTLG01003116.1_pt1 | contig 12505 bp, 15 predicted proteins | sample 4694571 | NCBI WGS metagenome assembly VTLG01 (sample SAMN12604809, study PRJNA352737) | marine metagenome | biome: ENVO:00000447; feature: ENVO:00000209|ENVO:00000569|ENVO:01000036; material: ENVO:00002151; isolation source: viral sequences binned using virsorter ... | reverse complement strand
CAATAAGTGAAATTGCGTTGGATACTGAGACTGTTGATACACTTGAAACATTTGACGTATCTTGGAGATATCAACACTTCGAAGCATCCGGTGTATCGCCTGGTGTTGCTGCTTCAGTTGGTTAATATTGATACTTACAAACCTACTAAATAATAAGAAATAGTAGGGAGATATAATGGCAGAGCTTTTTGGATTCAGTATCAAACGTGCTAAGGATACGGGTGGTGAGACATTCACCACCCCAACTCCTGACGACGGTAGTATAGAAGTCGCTGGTGGTGGTTTCTTTGGTCAAATCTTAGACACAGATGGTCGTGAAAGAACTGAATTAGATTTAATCAGACGATATCGTGACATTTCACAGCAAGCTGAATGTGACAGTGCGATTGAAGATATTGTTAACGAAGCAATAACCGCAGATGAACTTTCTCAATCTGTAATGGTAGTCCTTGACCGTTTAGAATATTCAGAAAAAATCAAAAAACTTATTCGAAAAGAATTCAATAATGTGTTATCTCTTCTTAATTTTGAAGAGAAGGGACATGATATTTTTCGTAGGTGGTATGTAGACGGTAGAGTGTTTTATCATAAGGTCATAGATAAGAAAAATCCCAAAAAAGGTATTATTCAATTAAGATACATTGATCCAACCAAAATCAAAAAAGTTCGAGAATTGAAAAAAGAAAAGGACCAAAAAACTGGTATTGAACTGATTAAAAAGATTGATGAGTATTATATTTACAATGAAAAAGGATTACATTCAGCAGGATATGGTGGGGCACAACAAGGTATAAAAATTGCAGCAGACTCTATATCATATACTCCTTCAGGTTTGATTGATGCAAACAGTGGCAAGGTTATGTCTTATCTTCATAAGGCAATTAAACCTGTCAATCAATTACGTATGATTGAGGATGCTGTTGTCATTTATCGTATCTCTCGTGCACCTGAACGAAGAATTTTTTACATAGATGTTGGTAATCTACCCAAGATTAAAGCTGAACAGTACTTAAAAGATGTGATGAATCGATATCGCAATAAGTTGGTATACGATGCATCGACTGGTGAGATAAGAGATGACCGAAACCATATGAGCATGTTGGAAGATTTCTGGCTCCCACGAAGAGAAGGTGGTCGAGGTACAGAAATTCAAACATTGCCGGGTGGTCAAAATCTTGGTGAGATTGAGGATATCATATACTTTCAACGAAAACTATATCGGTCATTGAATGTACCGATATCTCGATTGGAAGCAGAAAGTCAGTTTAGTCTTGGTCGTTCCACAGAGATTACTAGAGATGAACTGAAATTCACCAAGTTCATTCAGAAGTTGAGAAAGAAATTTATTCACTTATTTACAGATATTCTAAAAACTCAATTGTTGCTAACGGGAGTTATCTCTCTTGATGATTGGGATAAAATGAAAGAACACATTCAATATGATTTTCTTAAGGATGGACATTTTGCAGAGTTAAAAGAAGCAGAACTTCTTAATGACAGAATTCAGGCATTAGATGGGATACAATCTTATATCGGTACATTCTTTAGTAAAGAGTGGGTATTGAAACACGTTCTACGCATGAATGATTCTGAAGTCGCAGAAATGCGTGACCAAATCAAACGTGAGATTGAAATTGATCCTATGGACGGTGGCGTAGATATACCAGATGCCGGTGATGGGATTACCCGTTATCCACAAGATGGTTCTGGTGCAATGGTTCCAGCTGATGATGTATCGAAATATGATGGTGAAGCTCCTCCCGGTGAAAATGGAAACGGGAATTGAAAGGAATAGAAAATGAGTAAAGAAATGATTGATGCGTTGGCCAAGTCTGACAATTTGGGTGCAGAGCAAGCATTTAATGATGCTATCTCTGCAAAAGTAGGTAGTGCTCTAGAAAATAAACGGAAAGAATTATCTGGCACATTTGTAAAATCTGGGGCACCAGAGGAAAACGATGAAGAGAATTGAAGAAATCTATAGTTCAACAGTTGTTGAAAAGGATGAGCATAAAAAATCAAAGGAGTATAAGAGATTATCTCCAAAGATGAAGGATGCTGTGGATGAAATTTTCAAAAAAATGGATGCTAAACCTTCAGATTTCCTAAATACTTTTGAGCAAACTATACAAGACGTATCGAAAAAATTCAAGGTTCCTGAAAGGGATCTGATGAATTATTTTGAAAAAGAAATGTTATCAATTTAGGAGTATACAATGGCATTTACTACACAAACATTAGTAGATTCAGATTTTGAAGTTATAATGAAAACTACTATAACAGGCACAAACGGAACTGCTACTAAAGTTGTTGATGTATCTGAACTTGGTGGTGCGGCAACTGACCCTAGAGTTTCGATTGTTTCTTGTTGGTGGACAGTTAGTTCGCAAACAGATATTGAGTGGGATGCGACAACCAACGTGGTTGCTCTATCGTTGAATACAAATGGTAGCTATAATGCAGGTGGACAGGCGTTACCCTCTATTGCAAATGATGCTGGTTCAGGTATTACGGGTGACATCTATTTCGAAAACGATGCTGCCTGTGTCGGAACCATCATTTTGAAGATGAAAAAAGTATCTGGTTGGGATAACATAACGTAAGGAAAATAAGATGGACACGGTAAAACTAATATCCGAAGCAATCGAAGACGTAGAGTATATCACTGAAGAAAAAGAAAACGGTGGTAAGAGCTATAAGATTCGTGGCATCTTCATGCAAGCAGATGTTAAGAATAGGAATGGTCGTGTTTATCCTATGGAAGTACTGGAAAAAGAAGTCACTCGGTACAACAAAAAATTTATCAATGAAAATCGAGCGTATGGAGAACTGGGTCATCCTGATGGACCAACAGTTAACCTTGAACGTGTTTCCCATATGGTTACAGAATTGTATCCAGAGGGTAAGAATTTTGTTGGTGAAGCAAAAATTTTAAAGACACCGATGGGAGAAATAGTTAAGAACCTTATGGATGAGGGTGCGAAACTGGGAGTTTCTTCTAGGGGAATGGGAAGTTTGGATCAGAGGAATGGTGCAAACTATGTGAGAAATGATTTTTATCTTGCAACTGCGGCAGATATCGTGGCAGACCCGTCTGCACCAAATGCTTTTGTAGAAGGCATTATGGAAGGTAAGGAATGGGTTTGGAATCATGGTTCGTTGATCGAATCAGAACTTGTAGAGATGAAAAAAAGACTTGACGTTAAAACACGTCATAGACAAGCAAATGCGGAAGCATTAGCGTTTGCAAAATTCCTCAAAATGTTATAATTTATAAATATATCTAATGAAAAACAAAGGAGACTTCCTATGTCTGAGACAGACGAACTAGATAAAACCATTGAGGAGCTTGAAGCAGAAATTTTGGCAGAGTTGGATGAGGCCAATGGACAGGACGCTCCTAAGCAGGGCGCTGCAGCTGCTGAAAAGTCCGATAAAATGGATAACGAAAAAACTCCTGGCGGAGAAGTTGTGGACACAGGCAAACCTGTTGTTGACCCAGAACAGAAAGATGCCCCTGCCAAGAAATCTGCGGCAAAGGCCAAAGAAGTTAGTGGTCAAGCACCACAGAAGGGTGAGGGTTCACCTGATAAGCCTGAGAAACTTGCTGCGGGCGATGAGTTGGATCATGACGGAGAAGAGTTGGATGAAACTAGTAAGCAAGAAATGATTGAGCGAATAGTGAAGAAAATGGAAGGTATGTCTGCAAAAGAACTTGCCGCCATGGTCGATCTTGACGCTGAAAATGATGATGAATCTGATGTGGAAGAAGCTCGACTCAAGAAAGAAGAAATCGAAGAAAAGATTAGAAGCATTAACGTTAAGGAAGATGTTGCTGCTTTAGTTAGTGGTGAGGGCCTCTCCGAGGAGTTTCAGGAGAAGGCAGCAACCATTTTTGAAGCTGCGGTTAAGTCAAAAATCCGTAGTGAGATTGTACGAATGGAAGAGGACTACAGAAAGCAACTCGGAGAATCTATTGAGGAACAAAAAGAGGAGTTGGCATCTAAGGCTGATGACTACTTGCAATATGTTGTAGAAGAATGGATGAAAGAGAACGAGCTTGCAATCGAACGTGGTCTTAAGGGTGAGATTGCAGAGGACTTCATTGCTGGTCTGAAACAGTTGTTTGAAGATCATTACATTGATGTTCCTGATGAGAAGTATGACGTACTGGAAGCACAATCAGAGAAAATTACTGAGCTTGAGGGTCGACTCAATGAAATGATGGAAGAAAACATTGAGAAGAAGAAAGTGGTAGAATCTCTCACACGGGAAAATGTCATCGTTGAAGTATCTGACGATTTGGCAGAAACAGAAGAAGAGAAATTCAAGGAACTCGTAGAAGATGTAGAGTATACGGATGAGCAGTCTTTCCGTAACAAGCTCGCAACTCTGAAAGAAAGTTATTTCCCTAAAACTGGTGGGGATGAGACTTTTGTAATTGATGATGAACATAGTGAAATTGCACAGGACATTGATGCGACTGCTACGATTAAATCGTATATGTCAGCAATCAGCAAGAGTGCATAATTTATAAATAAATGTAGAAAATAATTAAGGAGAAACTAAAATGTTTCAGACAGAACATCTACAAGAAAAGTGGCAGCCAGTCCTAGATCACCCCGATCTTCCTAAGATTGAGGATTCCTATCGCCGTGCAGTCACTACTGTTATTCTTGAGAACCAAGAGAAAGCACTGAGGGAAGACGCAAGTTTTCTTTCAGAAGCTGCTCCTATTAACTCCACAGGTGGATCAATTTCCAACTGGGATCCGATTCTAATTTCGCTCGTTCGTCGTGCGATGCCGAATCTGATTGCGTATGATGTATGTGGTGTACAGCCGATGACAGGTCCGACAGGACTTATCTTTGCCATGCGTGCTTCTTTCCTATCTTCGGATGGTGCAGAAGCATTGGTTGACGAAGCAATGCCGGGTAAGGCTGGTGCTTCTAACCAGAACGCCGCTGGTACAACTGGTGGTGGCGACGTTGGTGCCACAGAGACGAACCCTGCCGTTCTTAACGACAGTCCGTCTGCTGGTACTTACACAAGTGCTACTGGTATGACTACTGCTCAGGGTGAAGCTCTGGGTGATACCACAACGAATGCTTTTGCTGAGATGGCATTCTCTATCGACAAGTCAACGGTTACGGCCGTTACTCGTGCTCTGAAGGCTGAGTACACGATGGAATTGGCACAAGATCTTAAGGCGATTCATGGTTTGGACGCCGAGACAGAACTTGCTAACATTCTCAGTACAGAAATTCTTGCTGAAATCAACCGTGAAGTTGTTCGTCGAATCTATGTTGCTGCTGTTGCGGGTGCACAGGTTAACACGACAACTGCTGGTATCTTCGACTTGGATACAGATTCCAATGGTCGTTGGTCGGTTGAGAAGTTCAAGGGTTTGATGTTTGCTATCGAACGTGATGCGAATGCTATCGGTCAGCAAACTCGTCGTGGTAAGGGTAACATGCTTATGTGTTCGGCGGACGTTGCGTCTGCTCTCCAGATGGCCGGTATCCTTGACTACAATCCTGCTCTTAACAATAGTCTTAACATTGACGACACCACAACTACTTTTGCTGGTGTTCTTAATGGTCGTTACAAGGTATACGTTGACCCGTATTCTGCTAACGTTGCTGCTTCGCAGTACTATGTTTGTGGATACAAGGGTAGTTCCCCTTATGACGCTGGTATGTTCTACTGCCCATACGTGCCTCTCCAGATGGTGCGTGCGGTTGGTGAGAACACCTTCCAGCCGAAGATCGGGTTCAAGACTCGTTACGGTATGGCCGCTAACCCATATGCTCAGACCACAGGTGCCGTCGCTGCTGGTGACACCCAGAACACTGATGCTTCGGTTGACGATGGTGCGAACCGCTACTATCGACGTGTTAAGGTCACAAACCTTATGTAATAACAACTATAAGAAACATAGTTGTAATCTTAGAGGGTGCTTCGGCACCCTCTTTTTTTTCATATAAATACTAGTATGGCAAACTCAGGACCACTGGAAAGACAACCAGAGAAGTTGGACTATGCAAGTCCAACTCAATTTAAGTTTATTATCAACCAACTCCCAAAGGTGGAGTTTTTCACTGTTGCTGCCAATGTTCCTTCTATAACTCTTGGTGAAACAACTTTTGGTACCCCATTTAGACAAATACCAATTCAGGGTGACACAATAACTTTTGATCAACTTAGTATATCTTTCATTGTAGATGAGTACTTAGAAAATTATTTGTCTCTTCATGACTGGATAACTGGTGTTGGTTTTCCAAAGACAACAGAACAGTTTACAAAGTTCAGAGACAGCACATCAGAAACACCAAGCAGTTCATTTCCCGCACGAGGAATAAATAGAACCTCTGGTATATCTACACCAGACAAACCTAATGTTTCAGATGCAACTTTAACCATACTGTCTAACAAAAACAATCCTATTGTTGAAGTTCGTTTTCGTGATTTGTATCCTGTAGCTTTGGGTGCACTTGATTATGATCAAGGTGCTACAGATGTTGATTACTTAAGAACTGACGCTACATTTTCCTACCAGTTATATGAAATTATTGCCCTTTAACCTTTAATAGTGGGCCACACTATTAAAGTTTTGATACGGAGACTAGATGAAGAAACTACGTGAGTTACAGGCAGAGGCCAAAGAAGACCTCGTGATACCAGATGATGAAGATTTACACCAACAGTCATACAAGAACCAAGTAATAAAACCCAAATGGTTAGATTATAAGTCTGAATACAGACTTCAATTGTTTTGGTTCAAGTCAGAACACAAACGTATGTATCGTGAAAAGTGGGAATACTATGGAGGCAAGGCAGACGCAAAGGTGTATGTCGCAAAACCCTTTGACCTGAGAGTTTTGAAAACTGACCTCGGTGTATACATAAATTCTGATGAAGACATTATCGAGATAGAGAACAAGATTGCTTTGTGCGAAACAACTCTTGAGTTTATTGAAGGGATAATCAAGTCGATTGATAATCGTGGATGGGATATACGTAATTCACAAGACTGGAAAAAGTTCGTGGCTGGGGGTTACTAATCTTGTTGAAGAAGTGGATTGGATATTATGAAGGGTGTATGTCGAAGGAATCATGTGATGATATTATAGAACATATGAATAATGCCCGTCGTTCTGACCTAGAAAAATCTACCTACTCAAATAATAAAGGAACAAGTGATACTAGTGATGAACGTGTGCGTATGGATGAAGTGTGGTTTCGTAATGGTGAGAAGTATTATGATACAATCCGAGAAGCATTCCTAGAGACCATAAAAAGATACTCAAAGAAGCATAAAGATTTTTCCTGTATTCGACACACAGATTTCAGACTCAATAAGTATTCTGAGGGTGGTTTTATGTCAAGGCATCTTGATAACATACACCACTCACATGGGCAGCAATATGGATATCCTCAAGTGTCTGCTCTTTTGTTTTTGAATGATGACTATGAAGGTGGTGAATTTATTGTTGCGAAAGAAGTGTACAAAACGAGCAAGGGCTCGACCATTATATTTCCTTCCAACTTTATGTTTCCTCATGAAGTCACAACTATTAGAAAGGGTGTGAGGTGGAGTGTAGTGACATGGGTGATGTAACAAATGTAAGTATGCGTGAATATCTAGCATTTCCAACAATGATTTACAAGTTCACGTCTGGATTAGATGATGACATTCATTCGAGAATGTCCTACGGTTTAGTATATAAAGATATGTCAGAAGGTGTTCTTCAAACAAAAGATAATCTGTATAGATTGGCATCGTTCAAACCTTTTCTTGATGTTATTAGTCATGTCACCAAGAACATCTTGGAGAAGTTAGACTATGAATATGAAAAGATAGAAATAACAGGCATGTGGGGCAATAAGATGAAACGAGGAGAAAATCATCCACCACATACACATTCTAATAATTTTCTATCAGGTGTGTATTATTTGAAAACTACAAAAGATTCTTCGCCGATTCAATTTTTTGATCCAAAGCAACAAAGCACGGTTCTACAACCAAAAGGCAAACCAAATTGGAACACTGGTTCGATGGTTCAATTTGATGCTCTTGAAGGCACAGGAATAATCTTTCCAGCTTGGTTGATGCATTGGGTACCACCTACTCAATCTGAAAGAACCAGTATATCATGGAATGTGATTCTCAGGGGTGATTATGGCTCCAGAGATGATTATCAATATGCTAATATCTAAGAAGAATGAAGTATATCTAAAGTTTGATGGTGTTGAACCTTGGTTAGCATCAGAACTAAATGACTTCTTTACCTTTGAGGTACCCGGATTCAAGTACATGCCAGCATATCGTAATCGTATGTGGGATGGTAAGATTAGACTATATAATATAATGACAGGGGAGATTTACGTAGGTCTTCTTCCCTATGTTGAAGAATATTGCAAAAGGAATTCAGTTAAATATGAACTCGAAAATGGAATCAGAAGTGAACGACCAATTGACAAAAGAGTTGTACAAGGTTTCGTCAAGTCTCTCAGACCTACATTATCAGGTAAAAGAATTAAAGTCAGAGATTACCAAATTGATGCAATACATCATGCTATTAGTACTAATCGTTCTTTGCTCGTTTCTCCCACTGCTTCTGGTAAATCACTTGTAATATATTTTCTTGTCCGTTACTACCATATGATGGACTTGAAGACATTGATTCTTGTACCAACCACTTCCCTTGTCGAGCAGATGTATAAAGACTTCGAAGATTATGGTTGGAGTTCTGGTACCTACTGTCAAAAGATATATCAAGGTCATGCTAAAAGAGTAACCAAAGATATAGTGATATCGACTTGGCAATCTATATACAAGATGCCAACAGCATACTTTAGACAGTTTGGATGTGTGATTGGTGATGAGGCCCATCTATTCAAAGCAAAATCACTCACAGGCATTATGACTAAACTGCATCAGTGTAAATATCGATTTGGTCTAACAGGAACATTGGATGATACACAAACACATAGATTAGTACTTGAAGGTTTGTTTGGTAGATCTAAAAATGTCATAACTACAAAAGAACTCATTGATAGAAAGACTCTTGCCAACCTGAAAATAAAATGTATTGTTCTAGTGTATCCTGATGCAGATAGAGAGATAATAAAAGAGTTTGGATATGCCGAAGAACTTGAATACATTGTTACGAAACCAGAGAGAAATGATTTTGTTGTTGATCTAATCGGACATCTCAATGGTAATACTTTGTGTCTCTTTCAGTTTGTAGAAAAACACGGTGAGGTACTTTACAAACTAATGAACGAAGAGTATAATGATAGACCTGTATTTTTCGTTTACGGTGGTGTAGACACTAACACAAGAGAATCGATAAGAGAGATTGTAGAAAATGAAAAGAACTCCGTCATCATTGCAAGTTATGGTACGTTTAGCACTGGTATTAACATTCGCAACATTCATAACATCGTGTTCACATCCCCCTCAAAATCTAAGATTCGAGTGTTGCAGTCTCTCGGAAGAGGATTACGGAAAAGCCCAACTAAGGATACGATACGATTGTTTGATTTGTCCGATGAAATATCCTACGAGGGAAGACCCAACTTTACCCTTAGACATTTTCACGAACGAATAAATATTTATGATGCTCAGAAGTTTGACTACGAAATATCAAGGATAAGACTAAAATGAAAAAAGAACCTGTTAAAATTTTCAAATTGTCTAATGGTGAGAATATTGTAGGTATGATGATCCGTGAGTCAGAACAAGGTCTTCTTATACCAAGTGGAATAGAAATTAATTTTGCAACTGTACAACAAATTACCATCAGTCGACCATTACGAATGACGATGACCTCTAAGGTTACATGGAACGGTCCAGTTGAATCACTTACTCTCACTCCGTGGATTGAACCAATGAGTGAACAGATGTTAATTAATCTCAATCCAAATAATGTTATTATGTCGGCCGATGCATCTGGTACATTGTTAACGTATTATAATCATTGCTTAGATCGATTTATAATTGAATCACATATACATTATGAAGAAGAAAAGAAAGGGGTTTCACTGGATGATATACTTGATATTATAAAGGAACCCACAGATAAAGAATTGGAAGATCTAGAGAATGAATTAGCTAATTATGATCCTAAAAAAGATATAGTTCATTGAACAACCCACATAGTGATCATATACCCCTTTTTGGTGTTTGTCAAGACCCCTAAAGGTCATTGACATTTGTTCCGTAAAGAACTATAATGGTACCTAACATAGTAATAAGTTAGGGAGACGATTATGCCAAAAAAACAGAGTGTTCATTATGTGGACAATAAAGAATTCTTGAGAGCAATGAGCGAATGGAGGATCAAGTGCTTAGATGCTGAAAGTATAGGTGAAGGCCGACCACCATTAACAAATTATATTGGAGAGTGTTTTTTAAAGATTGCAACACATCTATCTTATAGACCAAACTTCATAAACTACTCTTATAGAGATGAAATGATATCTGATGGTATTCAGAACTGTCTTCAGTATGCTTACAACTTTGATCCCGAAAAATCAAAAAATCCTTTTTCATATTTTACTCAAATAATATACTATGCGTTTCTTAGGCGTATTTCTGCCGAGAAGAAACAGGTGCATATTAAAAATAAGCTGGTAGAGAAAAGAACTTATGAACCATATACCACTATGCCTGGTGATGATAATATGTATTCAATTGATGAAACACTGATAGATAGATTCTTACCCGATGAAGATGTATATAAACCCAAAAAGAGAGAGCAACCAAAATCAAAAGGGTTAGAAGTCTTTATGGATGGAGATGAAAAATAGTGGAACCAAGTGTACCAATTGGTATTCGACCTAAGATTGAAGGTGGTGCTATTGACCTTAAGAATTTTTTGATGGAATCATTTTCTGTTATAACATTTATTCGCAAAGTGAAGTTTTCAGATTCGGTTTTGATGACGAAGCTTGAAAAGATTATTAGAGAATTCAAAAGTGTAGATGTAGAGAAAAAACAAGCACAGCAAAATTTGGACTCGTATCATATGACTAACTATAGGTCACATTTAATATATGACGAATTCAGGCAGTTGTCTGATTATGTTCTGACTATGTGCAAGGATGATGTTGGTGATCACAATTTCAAGACTGTTGATTGTTGGGGTGCCTTGTATAGAAATGGAGACTACATCAAGGTACATAATCACTGGCCTTGTGCACTGAGTTGGACTTATTATATTAAGACTACGAGAAACACATCACCACTTGTCTTTGTTAACAAATTGGAAGAGACATCCTCTATGTCTACTAATGGAAATCATCTCAGTGCAGAGGAATATGTATTACAACCAGAGCCGGGAGACTTAGTGATATTTCCTTCTATAATCAATCATAGAGTACCAGTAGAAAGAAGTGATGATGAAAGAATTGCAGTCATAGGCAATGTTTCAATGGGAGTATATAATTGAAGATTGCTCTTATAACTGATACGCACTTTGGTGCTCGTAATGACAACTTGGCATTCAATGAATACTTCTATGAGTTCTATGAGAATCAGTTCTTTCCATATCTCAAAGAGCACAAGATAAAGCATTGTGTTCATCTTGGCGATGTGATGGACCGACGTAAGTTTATATCCTATCGTATCGCAAGAGACTTTCGTGAGAGGTTTATAAACTCTTTTAAGGGCATCAACTTTCATATGCTTGTTGGTAATCACGACACCTTCTACAAGAATACCAATGATGTCAATTCTCTGCATGAACTGGTGGATGGAAAGTTCAAGAACATAAAGGTGTATTCTAAAACGACAGAAGTGGATTTTGGTGATTGCAAGATTCTATTTGTGCCTTGGATAAACAGTGACAACTATTCTTACACTACGGAAATGTTGGATACAACATCTGCTCAAATTTGCATGGGTCATTTGGAGTTAAGTGGTTTTCAAATGCAAAGAGGCATGATAATGACAGAGGGTTGGGACAAGAGATTGTTTCAGAAATTTGATATGGTGATGAGTGGACATTTTCATCACAAGTCAGATGATGGCCAGATATTCTATCTTGGCACACCATACGAAATCTATTGGAATGACTATGATGACCCAAAGGGATTTCATATCTTTGATACGAAGACAAGAGAACTAGAACGCATAGTCAACACCAACACTCTTTTCTGTAAGATATACTATGATGATACGACACAAGATTATATGAGTCATGATATCAGTAGATACAAGAACAAGTATGTGAAGGTGATTGTAGTGAACAAAAAGAACTTGTATCACTTTGACCATTTCGTTGATCGATTACTTTTGGCAGACGCACATGATGTGAAGATTATTGAAGACTTCTCAGAGATGGATGCCAGTAATGTATCTGATAACATTGTTGAGAACACAGAAGACACCATGACACTTCTAGAAAAATATATTGATGAACTAGATGTTACATTGGATAAGAGTAGATTGAAAACTACAATGAAATCTCTTTACACAGAAGCTCAGGACTTGGAA